>Ga0073906_1000015_pt1 | contig 245161 bp, 244 predicted proteins | sample Inofromicrocosms_FD_65485 | JGI IMG/M metagenome (GOLD analysis project Ga0073906, IMG submission 65485) | Mouse cecum microbial communities from Vienna, Austria - Inoculum for glucosamine and mucus D2O microcosms | ecosystem: Host-associated > Mammals > Digestive system > Large intestine >...
TTCCGATATTTTGTCCTGCAATAATCGGAGCAGCCACAGAATAAGGAATACTTCCCGTCATAGAAAGAGCCTGAAGCATACCCACAGATGCAGCCGAACTTTGAATAATTGCAGTAACAATTAAACCAACCATAAGTCCCAAGAACGGATTTTTAAACAAAGTTAAAATATTGGCAAAATTCGGATCATGAGCCAAAGGAGCCATTGATGATGACATCAGCCCCATACCAAACATCAATACTGCAAAACCTATTAAAAATGAACCGACAGGTTTTCTTCTTGAATAATTATTCTTGGTTGTCATCAAAAGAATTACACCAATTAAGGCTAAAATCGGAGAAAAAGATTCAGGTTTCAAAAGTCTTAAAAAGAAATTTGTACTTTGAATACCTGACAAACTCAAAATCCACGATGTTGCAGTTGTTCCGATATTTGAACCCAAAGTAATCGCAATAGTTTGAGCGAGTTTCATAATTCCGGAGTTTACAAACCCGACAAGCATAACTGAAACAGCAGAAGAACTTTGTACAGCTATAGTCATACCTACACCGAGTAAAAACCCCTTAAAAGGATTCGAAGTCAATTGAGCCAAAAGCTTTTCTAATTTGCCACCGGAAATTTTTTCTAATCCAGCTGACATAACAATCATTCCATATAAAAAGAACGCCAATCCGCCGCATAAGGTGAATATTGAAAAGACATCCATTATTTTTTCTCCATTATAAAATTGTAATTTTCGTGTTTCATTTTAACTTCCAAAAGCTACACAGAAAAATTATCATATAAAGTAGAAAAATTTTCAACAATATAAACCGTAGGACTAGATTCTTGTTAAACTTTTTTTACAAGATAACAAAATTTATGTTTAGAAGTTTTCATTCTATTATGAAAGCTATAAAAATATTTACCTCAAACGGCAACAGACTTATATCAAAAAAATCCTGTATTCAAAATAACAAAAGAAATGGCAAAACCACTATTGTAACTACTAAAGTTGAAACCAATTTTGGCAAAGGTTTAACTACAATCATATCATATCTGGACGAAAACAAAAGACTCTTAAAAAAAATTATTAGAAAAAAATCCGGCAAAAATATTGAAGAAACTCTTTTTTCTTACACCGGTTCACTCAATACTAAACGTTCTTCACTAATAAAAAAACTTGTTAATGGGCATATCAAACAAACAATTATAACCTCAGAAGTCCTTAACAAAAAAGAAAAGCCATTCCTTACCAGAATCAGACTTATAATTACTCCCGGCAAAAACGGAGCTCGTCAAGAAACCCAAATTATAGAAGAGTTATCAACAAATAAACACAGAAGATACATCAAAACAACAGCTCAAAGAGATAAATCCGGAATACTTTATAATAAAACATTAGAAGGAAATATTAACCAATTAAGAAACTTGCGTAAATTTAAATATTTATATTTTTTAAATTATTCTATAAGAAAATTTTTTAAGTCAATATTTCCCTATGCGAAAGAATTACAACAAGTAAAAAACAAAAAAATTATCTATAAATTTACGGAATTAGATAAAAATGTTGCAGGCTCAAGTACAAGTTTAGATAAAACCGGAATCTTAAAATTTGATTTAAATAAAATATATACAAAACTTGATATTATTACTCATCTAAACCATGAACTTCGACATCAATATCAGGAGTCAATAATTGAAAAGTTTGAACAAAAAGGTATAAAAGGATTTTTGATAAGATTTTTCCATCCATTTAAGCATTCCTATGCAAAAAAATGTAAAAAAGGATTTGAAAACTATATTCAACCAAGCGTTGATATGGAAAAATATAGAAATAATTATATTGAATTTGATGCCAGAATGGCTAGTTATAATGCAAACTATGAATACCATACTGAAACATCTATGTTAAATGACTTATTTCCAAATAGCAAGAATCTGTTTTCCCGCGACACAGATTCGTGGAAACTTTTATCATATATTTTAAATAAAAAATCATCTACTTAATCTTTTTCAATGAAGAAATAAAATTGTTATGTTCTACATCACCATCTACTTTGGTTAGAAAAATTTGACAATCTTTTTCATCTGCATCTATTTCCGGTAATTGAGAAATCTCAGCTTCGTAATAATCACTGTCATTTCTGCTGCTTAGCGGAATTCTATTAGCCAGCGAATTAAGTGAAAGATTTCTGAACACTCCATATAAACCTTTTCTTCGATTAGAAAATTTTGTATAAATTCTCAATGCTGCATCCTGATTTTCAAGGTTATAAGTTCCGACAATAAAAGAACTTAATTGAGGTGCAAATGATTTTATTTTCATCGGCATCACAATATTATCCTTCAGAATTAAATCGCCATCAATCTGATCAAACTTACCTTCCGGAACAGATACCAAATCCGAAACGGTTGAAGGACTAATCATTGTAAGAGGATTCCTAAACAATGCCGCAACTTTCATAACATATTCAATCAACCCGACTTTTCCGATTACACCTTTGTATACTCTAAATTGAATACGTCCGTTAAGCTTCAATGAATCATCCGTGTTAAGCTCAATAAGTCCGCTTGCTTTACCTTGAATTTCTTTTGAAAGATTCAACAATGAAGTTGCCATAATATCAGAATTTACTTCTTTTATTCCGAGCCAAATATTATATTTATGATTTTTTAAATCACAATTGATTTTTGCAGACGATGTGCCTTCTGCTATATCAAACTTATTAGATGTAATTTTCAGCAAACTGTTTTTATCTAATGTCATATTTGCAACAACATCAGAAAAATGTATATCTTTATAAAAACCTTTTTGAACTTTTAAAATACATTCTTCAATGATTAAATTAGCAAGATCAAAAGTTTGAACATCATCATCGTCATCATCAACATCTCCGCCTTGAGCTACAGATTTTGAAATAGCAGCATTAACATCTTGTGCAGCTTCTGTTGGCTGTTGAGCATTAAAGACTTTTAAATATCTTTCAACATCAATATTATCGACATCAAGAGTAATATTTTTTACGATTACAGGAAACTTGATTTCATTAACAATTGTTCCTGATACATCATAAGCTGAACGTCTGTATCTGCCATCAGATTTAATATGCATATTATCTCTGTCGGTTTTAAATTCACCATTTTTTATGAATAGTCTTTGACTTGGAATGCGAAGATTTTCTACCTTCATATCAGCCTTAATTTTTGGCGGATAACCTTTTTTATTAAGAAAATCAATTTTCCCTGTAAATGTTCCGTTTTTAAATAGCTTTTGTTTAATCATCATATTTATAAAACCGCTTGGCATAGGTTTAGGAAGTTCCATACCAATACGTTTTACAAAAGTTTCGCCATTTGCAAAATCAATATCTCCGTGAACACTTACTATCGGAATTTTAACCTGTGTCATATCATCTTCAGGATTACCGGCATAATAATTCAAAGATTTCAAATTAAGCATTGTATCTTCAAAATGCATTACAGCAGACATAACTCTGCTAGCTTCATCATTCATAAAGGATTCTTCGCCATCAACAATAAAACCGTTACCTTTTTTGAACCAGAAAAGCCATTTTAAATCAATTTTATTATATATAGATTTCAATTTTACTTTTGTTTCAGCCTGACCTTCAATACCAATCGGATAACCAAGCATTTTTGACAGGCAATTCCTTGCAAAATCATTTGTAACAAGAGCATTACCGACTAAATCCGTATCAACGGATTTCATATAATCATCAACAGTACCTTCAAAATCCATAGTATTAGCAGGTTTGTTATTATAATATCCTTTGAACTCTTTTAAATAAATCTTTTTGTCATTAAATGAAACTTTACCGTGATTTAACAGCACAGGTAAATCTGCAAACGGAATAAGCTTAAATGATAGTTTATTTAAGTCAACAGTACCGTTCATAGCTTTATTATCTGCTTTTATATTAAAATCAAAATCACCTGAGATATCTTTGAAATAAATAAGCTGATCGGTTAAATTATTTTCAACAATCTGAGAATCCAAAAGTTCCAAAACTGCAGGAATTTCAAAATTTTTGCCGGATAAAGTAATATCATAGTTAGCTTTATCATCTACAACTGCACTTAACAACACATTCGAATCGTTTACCTCCACAACAGAATTTTTAACAGAAACTTTTTCCTGATTTTCAATAAAAACATTTCCGCCATCAGAAGTTTGAATACGAAGTTTATTCTTATTTTTATTAATATCAACCCCTATATCATAAGTAACTTTTTTCTTATCCGGGTTATCATCAATAGTTATATTTTTTGCATCAATTTTTACATGTGTATTTTTATCAACATCATACAAAATATCTGACTGCTTAAGAGTTAAAACAGAATGAAAAATATCAACATTCCAATCAGTCTTAACCTCTTGTTTAGGTTGCGATTTAAATGCAGGAAGAGCTAAAATTTTTGAAGTATCTGCAAAAATATAATCAATATCAGCATTTTTCAAAACAACTTTTTTATTAACAACTTCCGAAAAAGAAAGATTTGCAGCAAAATTTTCAACATCAAGTATTCTTTGTTTGTTGCTTTTAACCGTTAATTTATCAACACCAAATCCTACAACAGGTGATAATTCAGTCTTCAAATACGGATTTTCAATATCAATATCTACATAATAAGCCTTTGACGCAATTTCTTTTACATATGTGATAAGCTTAGGGTTTGAAATCGCCCACGGCAAAACTTTTAAATATGTGAATAATACCAGTCCTGCAAGCACGCCGGCAAATACAGCACTCACTGAGCAAAATGTTAAAAATGTTTTCAATCTTCCTTTAATCATAACGTAAATTCCCAACATTATTATACCACAATTAAATTCGTGATATAATAACAGTATGAAAAAGTTATTAATTATAGCAGGAATTTTACTATTAACAGGTTCATCATCGCTTGCAATTGATGATGCTGTTAAGCTTTCAGGAAAAGATTTAATTACTTTCAGCCAAAATGAAAAATGGGGTATTAAAGATAAAAACGGAAATATTATAATTGATCCTATATATCTTAAAATGATACGCCTTGGGGATTCGTCCTGGATAGTTCAGAATAAAAAACGTAAATTTGGTCTTATAGATAATAAAGGAAATATCCTTGTTCCAATAAAATACAATCATGCAGACCGCGTGGTAAGCAAGTTCGCAAAATTCGGCAATAATAACGATTACGGTATATATGATGAAAACGGAAAAATAATCGTCAAACCGGAATATTCAAAAATAGATATTTTATACGGACAAATGTTTTTAACATACAAAAATTATAAATATGGAATTGTTGGTTATGATGGTAAAATCATTCTGGAAAACGATTTTGACGATATTTATATGCCAAAACCTAACGTAATGAGAATAGAATACGAAGGTAAATGGTATGAATTGGAACAAGTTAATGCGCAAACTTTAACACTCCCTGCCGATGCCAAAACAAATTTAGCAACTAAAGAAGATTTAGACCTTAGAAATATTGTTGTAAATACAGGTGTAATGTCAGGTTATTCGGTTTTAACATTTTCTGACTACTTAATAAAAATATTTTCATCAATTTCTCCTGCACACGAAGATACAATTGATGAACTGATGCTTTCTCAAGGTGCTGATACAGTAAATATTTTAGTAAAACTTACCTGGATACCAAAATATCCTGTCGTTTATGTAAAAAAATATTATGAAAACGTTAGAAACCCAAATAACGGTCCTTTGTCCGGTGTCAGAAAAGAGTTAAAACAGAAAGCGAAATAAACTTTCTTAATCTTTAGGTATATTTCGGAAATTTATCCTTGAGCACCAATCAAAACAACCTTTTTCATATATAAATTTAGTCATAAATTCAGCAAATTGCGGATAATCTTTTCTTTCTTTTGCCATTTCTTCAATGACAAAACGCTCCGAATCATTTCTATATAGACTCATAGGTCTAAAACCTAATTTTTCATAAAAAGGCTGAGATTCTTTATAAGCGACTAAAAAAACATCTGTAAACCGTTTTTTCGAAGTATTCATAAGCCGGTTTAAAAGTTCATAACCGATATTTGAACCTCTATATTCAGGTGCAACCGCAATTGAATCAACATATAATGTTCCCGAATCCTTAATTTTTGAAGTTTCCCTCAATGGGCGTGCAAATATTGCAGCCACAATCTTTTTAGACTTATTTTTTGCAAGCATAATCGTTGTATAAGGATTATTTATTGATGATTTATAGTTTTTAGCCATTCCTTTGATGTAATCATTATAAACAGCCTCATCAAGTGTTGGTTTGCGGCATTTAGTCCAGAAAGGATGCCCCGAAGTATTGGCAAAATTTTCTAAGAAAAATTCAGCAAGTTTTTTATAAAAGCTATTCTTTGGTATATGTTTATAATTTACCTCTGAGAAATGCAAAACTTCGCCAGAAGTTTTTACATCAAAAGATTTTACCGGTATTCTAAGAGAAGTAAAAGTATTATTATATCTTGATTGATTGTTATTAATTATCATACGTTATACCTTAAAAAGGTATAACGTATAAAAAGAATAATTTTTGCTATACCGTTTTAAAATCTAATAAAATTAAAGATGAAGATTTAATCAAATCAACTGCCCATTTTGCAATAATCAAACCGCCTAAGATTCCTATACACGGGTCTAAGAATACAAGCCCGAAATACTTGCCCAAAAGCAAAGCCGCAATTGCAAGAATTGATGTAAATGCATCAGCTAATATATGTAAATATGCAGCTTTAAAATTTAGATTTTCATTTTCTTTTTCATGGCTGTGATGACAATCGTGATGGTGATGATGACCACCCATTACCATAACACAAATCAAATTCACAACAAGTCCGATTACGGCAACCAAAATTGCGTCGGTAAACGAAATTTCTAATGGTTTAAAAAATCTTTCAACAGATTCATAAATAATAGCTAAAGATGTAAATCCGAGTAAAATTGCACTTGTATAACCGCCTAACGCATTCAATTTTTCGGTTTTATCTTTGTATTTAATTGCGAAAATGCAAACAATAAAAGTTATAGCAAGCGCCAGAGCATGAGTTCCCATATGAAAACCGTCAGCCGTAAGCGCCATTGAATGAGAAATAATACCAAAATATATTTCGGCAGCCATAGTTATTAATGTAATAATAATTACTGCCATAGTACGTTTTTTCAATAATACATTATCCATATTTCACCTCTAACGTAGTTTTTCGATATGTTCAACAAGTTCATCAATAATTGAATCACTGCCTTTATTTTGAGCGAGAGATTCAGTAACACAATGCTGCAAATGCCCGCGAACTACCTGTTTCCATACCCCTCTTAACGCAGCCTGAGTTGATACTATCTGATTCAAAACCTCAATACATTCTCTATCATCATTAATCATCTTTGATAGTCCGTTAATTTGTCCTGAAATACGATTTAACCTTACAATAAGTCTTTTCTTTTCATCCGATGGAAAATGTGTCATTATATATCTCCTTATACTATATAGCCCTATATCCTATATTAAAACATGTTTTTATATTTTTCAACCCCTATATTAAATTTCATTAAACTTTTTGATTAGACTTACAACCAATTATTTTTTTTATTACCTGAATTATATTAATTAGTGCTATGAATCTTACAAACAAATTATTAACGGCCCTAAATGAAATAACAATCCTGACTCCTGACAGTTGGAGTCTGGAACACAAATTCGAATCCGGCAGAAAAAGATGGCTTGCAAATATTTTACCATCAGAACTTTTATCAAGAAGTATTAAACAAACAGTAGAATCTCTTGTAACCCTTTGTGAATGTGAACAATTTTACCAAACATTTCCTGATGTTATTGAAACTCCTGATTACGGTGACAAATGGGGTGTTAGAGCAAACTATATTGAAATCAATAATCGAGCTATTGCTGAAATGTACAATGACCAAACAAAAAACGGCTTATTTAGCGCGATAAAAATATTACCCGCAATCCCGCCATCTGCCAAAAGCTGGGCAAATTGTATTATTCTTTCCCAAATTTTTCCTAATATTTACGGAGACGGATACAATAAAGCCCCAAATGAAGAAAATTCAATATATGGTATAAAACTTGACATCGGCTACAGTAAAAATATTATAAATTTCGATATCAATGATAAAATTACACCTAATGAGCAATTTCAAATATTTAATGATATTGCCCATTTCCACGGTTTAAAAACAGGGTTCAGAACAGTAATTTCAGCTGACCAAATTAAAGTCGCTGCAGATTATAAAGATGATGTAACCTTTGATTGGAATAATCCTGAACATTTAGAACTTTTCATAAAAGAACACGTTAAACTTATAAATCTTGGTTTTGAAGCAATATTTATAGATTCAGCTAAACATATCGGCGGTTATGATATGGAAAACTATACAGGAGTCGGTGCATTACCAAGTTACGAACAAATGCAATATATTCTGCACGAAATAAGAAGCCGTTCCGGTAAAACAACTATAAGCTTTGTAGGGGAAAAAAGTACCGGGGACTTTAAACGATACGAAAACCTCGGATTAACTTCAGGTACTGCATTTATTGAACCTGACAACTATGATGAAGTTAAACATTGGTCAGAAAAATTAAAATATGAACAAAATTATACACCCGGCATTGAAGTTTCAAACGACAACGACGAAGGCGGCAGAAGTTATGAAGCACGATTAAACAGAATTAATAATTCACTATTTGGTTATGAATATCCTAGTGATAAACTACCAAGCTTTATGCAGATGGAAGATCTTTTTCCGCTTCGCTACGACACAAACACTCATCACCTTATGATGTGTAACCCGTCATATTCAACAGACGGCACACCTCTTAGTCATTGGGAAAACCTTTTCACAAAAGATGACGGCAGAGAATATAACCGCAAAGTCGCAGACTTATTTATTTATGCTCTGAATCTTTAACAGACTTATAACCTTGCAAGATATAACTTCTTGCTTCAAGCGCTTGCTCTTTTGTTAATGGCAGAACACCTTTAAGCGGGTAATCTATACCTAAATTCTCATATTTCGGGATTGCCATATCATGGTACGGCAGTACATCAAGTGCTTTTATATTGTTTAACCCTGCCAAAAATTGTCCTAATTGTTTTAAATATTCAGAATTAAAAGTAATTCCCGGCACTACAACATGTCTAACCCAGATAGGTTTTCCGGTTTCTGAAAGATACTTTGCAAAATCAAGAATATTTTCATTTGGCAAACCAGTAAGTTTCTTATGTTCTTCATTATCAATATGTTTGATATCCAAAAGCACCAAATCCGTGTATTTTAAAAGTTCATCAATTTTAACAGTATTTGCACGGTTAAAAAGAACACCTGAAGTATCAAGCGCTGTATGAATTCCACAAGCTTTTGCTTCTTTAAACAAAGCTGTCACAAAATCCATCTGCAACAACGGTTCACCGCCGGTTACAGTAATTCCGCCCTTACAAAATTCCTTCACACCATCATATTTTTCTAAAATTTCATTAACCGAAAATTTCTTATTTGTCCCAACCTCCCAAGAATCAGGATTGTGGCAGTATTTACATCTTAAAGGACATCCCTGAGTAAATACAACAAAACGAACCCCGGGACCATCAACAGTTCCGCAACTTTCGAGTGAATGTATATTTCCTAAAATTTCTTTTGTCATGATTAAATTTTACCATAAATAAAAGATGCGGTTATAAAACCGCATCTTTTTCAATTTGTTTTCATTATTTCAATAACTAGCAATTACCTGAAATTGAAGAGTGGAATGTTCTTGAAATAACGTCATCTTGTTGTTCTTTTGTTAACTTGATGAAGTTTACAGCATAACCTGAAACTCTCACTGTTAATTGAGGATATTTTTCAGGATGAGCTTGAGCATCCAATAATGTATCTCTGTTGAATACGTTTACATTAAGGTGGTGACCACCTTTTTCAACATATCCGTCAAGTAAGCTTATTAAATTTTCTTCTTGCATTGTTGTTGTCATTTTATTTTTCCTTTCAAATATTCTATGTTCTTTTCTCCGCAAAGCGCGAGAATTAATCAAGTCCCTAGACAGTTAGCAGCATTATGCCCTGTCCGGTCGTGGACTAGTTTAAACTAGCTTCACAGCATCCAGGATCGAAACTTACAGTTAAGTCGCCCATGAATACTTCGTCTTTACCTAATGCGTTAGGAATAATAGAGAAAGTATTTGAAATACCATCTTGAGCATCATGGAACGGAAGTTTTGCAACTGATGAAAGTGAAGCAGCAGCTCCGTTCATATCACGTCCGTGCATTGGGTTAGCTCCTGGAGCTAGAGGTACACCCATTTTTCTACCATCAGGAGTGTTACCTGTTTTCTTACCGTAAACAACGTTTGAAGTAATTGTCAAAATAGACATTGTTGGAATTGAATTTCTGTAAGTATGGTGTTTTCTGATTTTGTTCATGAAGTTTTTAACCAAATCTACAGCTAATGAGTCAACTCTATCATCGTTGTTACCGTATTTAGGGAATTCGCCTTCAACTTCGTAATCCACTACAATTCCGTTTTCATCACGAATAGTTTTAACTTTAGCATATTTGATTGCAGATAATGAATCAGCAACAACAGATAGTCCTGCAATACCGGTTGCAAAGTATCTTTTTACATCTCTGTCGTGAAGAGCCATTTGTGCTCTTTCATAACAGTATTTATCATGCATAAAGTGAATTACGTTTAGAGTGTTTACGTATAAACCAGCTAACCATTCCATCATAGAATCAAATCTTTCCATAACTTCATCATAGTTAAGGTATTCAGATGTAATAGGTCTGTATTGAGGTCCGATTTGTTCTTTTAATCTTTCATCAACACCGCCGTTGATAGCATACAATAAACATTTAGCCAAGTTTGCACGAGCTCCGAAGAACTGCATTTCTTTACCTACAACCATTGATGATACACAGCAAGCAATAGCATAATCATCACCGTGAGTAACTCTCATCATATCATCATTTTCGTATTGAATAGATGAAGTTGTGATTGAAATATGAGCTGCATATTTTTTGAAATTGTGAGGTAATTTTTTAGACCAAAGTACAGTTAAGTTAGGTTCTGGAGCTGTACCAAGGTTTTCTAAAGTATGTAAGTATCTGAATGAGTTTTTAGTAACTAACGGACGACCGTCAATACCAACACCACCGATTGATTCAGTAACCCAAGTAGGATCGCCTGAGAACAATGCGTTATATTCAGGAGTTCTTGCAAATTTAACAAGTCTTAATTTCATAATGAAATGGTCAACCATTTCTTGAGCTTCAGATTCAGTAATAATACCTTCTTTTAAATCTCTTTCAATAAAGATATCTAAGAAAGTAGAAGTTCTACCGATACTCATTGCTGCGCCGTTTTGTTCTTTTACAGCTGATAAGTAACCGAAGTACAACCATTGAATAGCTTCTTTAGCATTTCTTGCCGGTTTTCTAATATCGAAGCCATAGATATCGCCTAATTGAGCCATTTCTTGAAGAGCTCTGATTTGTTCAGCGATTTCTTCTTTCAATTGAATTTTTTCAGCATTCATTTCGCCATCAAGTGAAGCGTGTTGTTCTTTTTTATCTTCAATAAGTCTATCGATACCATAAAGAGCAATTCTTCTGTAATCACCTATGATACGTCCGCGACCGTATGCATCAGGAAGTCCTGTTAAAATAGCAGCGTGACGAGCTTTTCTCATATCAGGAGTGTAAGCATCAAATACACCTTGGTTGTGAGTTTTTCTATATTTTGTAAAGATTTCGGAAACTTCTGCATCTACTTCATAACCGTATGATTTGCAAGCGCCTTCAGCCATTCTGATACCGCCAAATGGTTGCATTGAACGTTTCAATGGAGCATCTGTTTGTAAACCAACAATAGTTTCCAAGTTTTTATCAATATATCCGGCACCGTGAGATACGATTGATGATACAATTTTTGTATCCATATCAACAACACCGCCGTTTTCACGTTCTTTTTTGAATAAATCACAGCATTCTTGCCATAATTTAGTTGTTGCTTCTGTCGGTCCTGCTAAAAAGCTTGAATCACCTTCATATAAAGTATAGTTACGTTGAATAAAATCCCTAACATTAATTTCTTGATTCCATTTTCCGGAAACAAATTCTGAGGTAGGGTAAATCTTAGTTTCTTCTAATACTGCTTCTGTCATATTTTTCTCCCATTTTGTAGTTATTAATTGTACTTTTAACACGTATTATTTCACATTCATGAAACATTATACATAATAAAAAACAAAAAACTACATATGTAACGAGAATTTATACTTTTGTTACGAAAATTATTATAAAAAAGGCGGTATTAAATACCGCCTGAAATTATGCTGTTTTCTTATTTTCTTGTTCTTTTTTCATTTTAGCCTTATCAGCAACTTTTTCTTTCATTTCGTGAGCTTTTTCTTTGACATTATCTTTTACTTCTTCCGCCTTAATCTTCGCAGTTTGAGCCTTTTCTTTCAGATTTTCTTTCATTTCTTCGGCCTTTTCTTTTGCCGCGTGTGCGCCTTTTTTGATGTCTTCTTTCACATTTTCGGCTTTTTCCTTAACCATGCCTGCTGTTTCATGAAGCTTTTCTTTCATTGTTTCTTTATCTTTCATAAGATACTCCTTTCCTTGTGTACTTTGATATTATAAAGTATTAGTTAATTGGTTAAATTAGAAAAAAGCATTATATATCAAGCTTCAAAACCGAATTAAAAAAAGTATCCGTATTACAAAATCATACAAAAATTTACCTTTTTAGGGGATTAAAAAGCAAAAAAAATACTCTAAAATTTATAAAAAAATTACCAATTAAGAAAGGAATTATTATGTTAAATTTATTAATTAGATGGGTTTTATTTGCACTTGCAATAATTTTTGTAGGTTGGCTTGTGCCGGGTATTACAGTTGAAAACTTTATGAGTGCAATGCTTGTATGTGTAATTCTTGCTTTAATTAATACTTTTATTAAACCATTATTACAATTTATTTCTCTGCCTATTAACATTCTTACACTTGGACTTTTTACATTTGTAATTAACGCATTATTGTTATGGTTAGCAGGTGTAGTAACTCCGGGATTTGAAGTTGACGGTTTCCTAAGTGCTTTGCTCGGTTCAATTATTTTAGCAGTACTTTCAATCGGTATAAACAAAATAGGACAAGAATAAACAATATTTAAATGGCGAACCGGAAATTCCGGTTCGCCATTTTTTAAACACTATTATATATTAGAAACCATTTTTTAAAATATTATTTAATTTTTGTTCAACCTTTTCGGCCTGACGATTTTGCATATCAACCCACTGTTTGCCTTGCTCAGGAGTCAAATATCCGCCTTGTTGTTGACGTTTTAACTCTAAATTATATAATAGACGTGTATCTTTATCTAAATCTTTTCTTTTTAAAGCCTTATTAATTTCATCAGCAGATAAAGGCTCACTAGTAGAAGTAGTTACAATCTGCCCATTAATAACACGTGACAAACCACGAGTGATAAGCGGTTTACCAGAAGACAATATACTTTGTTGGTATTGTGTTCTAGCAGATGCTCCATCAGATTCGCCAAATAACGATTTTTTAGGTGTTTTTTGTTGAGTAACTTCCTTATTCACCAAATAGCCTGTTATCTGAATTCCTCTTTGCCCTTCGATTCTGTTTGTCATAATAATCTCCTTTCGTGTTTTACTCTCAAGCATATGTTGCTATGTTTTTATAAAAACATTCAGGTTTTGATTATTGTTAGCCCCGCTCCGATCATATCATATCATATCATATAGGGCATTATATCTGGGTTTTAGGCACTTGAAAATTAAATTTACATTTCTTAATAATTCTACATTTGTCAATTATAAAGTCCAAATTTTATATTGTTGTTTTTTATGTATAATTCAATCATGATATATTCAATTTCATCCTTACAGCAGAACAACATGTCATTTAAATCAAAGCTATGTCCATTCGATTTAAAATATAAACAAGAAATAATAAAAGGGATTCAAGAACATTATCAATTTTCATCAAAAATAGAAGATTTAGAATCTGTTATTGCTCCCTGTGAAATGCGCCACTTATTGAGAAAATTTAAACCTTAGCATTTCAAAATCGAAAATAACAGTAATAACTTATTTGAAAATATTAAAAACGGAACATTCAGAGTTAATCTACATGTTCATACCCAAAAATCTGACGGTTCTTTAACTCCGGAACAATATTGGGAACAACCCACTCTTTACGCAAATAAAATAGCTAAACTTTTTCATAATGATGGTCTGCCTGCATACACATCTGCGACTACAGACCATAATAATATCGAAGCGGCACAAGAAATTATTGCAATGATAGCAGAAGAGCCTAAAAAATATAAAAATTTTAAATTTATACCCGGATGTGAATTTCTATTTTTAGATAATAACAGCGGATTTAGGTTTCCTGCATTTGAAGCAGTCGGATTAGGGTTTAATCCGTTTTCACAAAGAATTGCCGAAATATTAAAAGATATTAACTCTATTGATATTATCAAAAAACTTGTAAATAAAAATGCAGTTTTTTCATACGCTCATCCGATAAGATATTATTTTACGGGAAACGGTGTAACTGCTGAATTTATAAAATATTTAAGAAAAATTGGCATCAACGGTATTGAATCAAATTACCAATATGTAGGGTACAAAGACACCCCCGAAATGATTTCCCAAAAACAACATATCCAAAAAATTGCAAAAGAAAACAATTTCTTCGAAACCGGCGGAACTGATACTCATGGTAAAAATATTTTTCGCCCCTTTGCTCAAACATATCTTGACAAATTAATTTAAAAAAATAAATGTTACAATTTGTAACAATATCATCTTAATACCTAAACTTTTAAGCACATTTTTCCGAAACAATATATAGTTAGTACTTCTTTAAATTTAGGTAAAAGTTATGTCAACAAACAAAGTAGATGGTCAAAAAGTTCAAGTTTATGAAAAACAAAATACTAAAACTGTACAACAAAATACAGCTAAAAATTCTTCTGAATCGATTTTAACCACGAATAATACACAAAAAGATACTATTGGTGTTAGTGTAGAAACTCCAAACACAATAAAAATTTGCAAAGATTCAGAAGCTGCAAAACTAAGAATTTTTGATCTGACTAGCAACCCTGAATATCAAAGGACTAAAGATCCATCTAACAATACCATCGTTGTGAAAGATATATCAGGAAAAGAAGTTGGCAGATATAGACAAGGCAATGAATTTATTGAAATTTATGAAAAACACTCTCCGAAACAAAACATTGTTGTTACTTATGATAAAAACGGGAAGTTTTCAAAATATGTAGATACAAAATATGACCAATACGGGAATATTATGTCAGAAACTCTCAAAAACAGCAGCGCTGAAACACGTACTCTTAATCACGAATTAAGTGGAGAAGTAACTGACTGGAACGGTGAAAAACTTGCCAAAATCAAAACTTACGGATATGAATCTACAAACGGTAACTATAAATATGACATGATGGTAATAACACATGTTAATGAAGATAATAGAATCGAAATCCTTCCGGCAACTAAAGAACATCACATCAAATATTCACCGGAAGAAAAAACTCAATTGAGAGAATATGCTTGCGAAGCTCTATACAAAAATGCCAAGCAAGCATCTAATCTTATTAAAGAATATAGAGATTCATATGGCATAATTAGTATTGATGCTTTATCTGAAGGTCTCAAAACTGTAAACTTTATAGGTCAAGCAGCATTACTAAACGCAGAAGACTTACCTGCAGGCTTTGACTTTTTTAAATCTAATAGAACAAAAGAAAAAGAATTTGAACAAAAAATGGAAGTTTATAAAAACCTAAAAACCAAAACTTCCAACATCAATGAATTTGAAAAAGAATTTAAAAATATAACAGAAAGAGAAGTTGTTTATAATGCTATTTCAGCACTACAAAAAAACGAAACTAAATTACAAAAATTAAGTGCATACAAAGGAGTTCTTAACAATATTGAAAGAACTATGGGCAAAATAGAATTTGCTCCGAATATAAATATACTAAAATCAACTACAAGCGAAAATTTAGGTAAACTCTTCGGACTAAAACAAGAAGAAGTAGATAAAATATTTGAAGAAGCATATAACGAACTTGAAGCAAATTCCGGCGCACTTGATAAATCTCAAAAACTTGTTGATTTTAAAAATAATTTAATCTCTATGCTTAATGGTGCAAAAACACGCACCGAATATCTGCTTGATGCCGAATTAAACGGTATTCAATTAGATAAATCAAATCCATTTAGTGATATGCCGTCAGTAAACACTTTTTCTGAGAAAAAATCAAAAGATTTAATAAAAAAATTAAATTCAGAAATCGAAACAACAGCTTCAGATTGTAAAGAACTTTTCAAATATGCACTTGGTCCAAACAATACAAATGAAGCCGAAGCATTTATTGAACTTGCACAAATTGGCGGTATGCTTGGAGAAACAGCGCTTACTATTATAACTTCAATCTATACAGGCGGAATGGCTGCTCCGGCTATGGCTGCAATGAAAAATGCTGGAACTGCAGGTAAAATAGGTTCACAACTTCTTAAAGGCTGCCTAACTGCAGCTAACGCTTCAATTCCAGCTACAACAAGTTATATTAGTGCAATAACAAGTCAAGATGGGTTAACTGATGAAAAATCAGCAGTTATCAAAGAAAAACTTAAAAACGGAATAATATATGGTGGTTTAGGTGCATATGTTTCAGGACCAATCGGTCAGGCTGTAGAAAATGCATTAACTAAAAATATCGGCGTGTTTTCTACAGCATTAGCAAAAGCTTACGGTAAAGGAGCTGAAATTTCGTTGGATGTAGTATTTGATAACGTAATTGATAATATCGACGTAAAAGAATCATTAATTCAAAACGGAATAATGAATATAGGTATGGCAGTTGCCGGCGGAAGATTAAGTAAGGCTTTAAGCAAACAACATTTTACTTTAAAAAGCGAAAATGACGGTACATATACAGTAAAACAAAATGGTATTGAAGTCGGTAAATTTACAAACGCAAATGAAGTTGCAAGTTTTGCAATCGGAAAAGCCAGCGATATTAACCAAACTATAAATAATCAGCCAATGCTTCGCGGAGAAACTGAATTACCGGAAGCAACAGTTACAGCTAAGAAAAAAGCTTACATTAAACCTGAATCAGAAACAACTGAATTTATGCTTCAAGATGATATTGCCAAAACATCAATGTCATCTATGCTTGGAAAAGCTAAAACAAAAGCCGAAGCAATTTGGGATACTGCTTTTGACAAAGTTAAATCAATGACAAACAAAAGCTATAAAGAAATACAAAAATTAAAAGAAAACCCAGAATTTGAAGGGCTAGAAAGCTATGTAGATGCTTTATATAATTCTCAATTCAAGTTAAGTGAATATGAAGAAAATATAAATTTAATAAAAGATAATCGTCAAATATTTGATAAACTAATGAATAACGACAAAATCGATATTAACAAAGATATTCGTCAAATACTATGGTTTACAAATGTTTTAAAACAAAATCAAGATTTATTGGATAAATTATTAACTTCTAATAATAGTAAAATCAAAAATTTCAATGATATAAGCAATTTAATTGAGGTAAGCAAAAATATAAATTCTTACCCTGATATATTCGAAAAGCTAATGAATACTGAAAAGTTTAATAGTAGTCAAGTTAAAACCATTATGGCTTCTGCAGAAATAATTCATAAATATCCGGATACATTTGATAAAATGTTAAATAAAGATACTTTTCTTGAAGATCATAACTTTTTAGGTTCTATAAGGTTGTTCAATGAATATTCTAACACATTTGACAAACTTATTAATTGTTCAAAAATAAAAAAAGGAAATGAAATTAGTTTTACAATGAGTGTAATAAAAGAATATTTTTCACAAGAACCTGACCCTGTCATTTTGGATAAAATAATAAATTGTCCAAAAATTAAAAATGGTAATGATATTGCTTGCATGCTACAACAGGCAGAAAAAATTCAACAATACCCGGAAGTTTTTGACAAGATTATGAATCATCCTAAAGTTGAAGCTCATTCTGCCCATAATTTAATGGCTGTTGCAGAAAAAATTCAACAATACCCGGAAGTTTTTGACAAGATTATGAATTGCCCTATAGTTATAGATGATATAGCTAATGCTAGAGGAATAATGGAATCTGCAGACAAAATCCAACAATATCCAGATGTTCTTGACAAAATTCTTAATTGTCCAAAAGTTAAAAACACTCAAAACATTTCAGAATTATTACATGCAGCTGACAATATTCACAAATATCCTGACATATTTGAAAAGGTTGTTAATTGTCCTAAAACCGGAAATGCATTTAGTATAAGTGAAATAATGGAAGTTGCAAACAAGATTCAACAATATCCTGAAGCATTTGACAAAATTGTTAATTGCCCGAAAATTGAAGGAATGGGTATAAGTCATATGATGGAAGTTGCAAACAAGATTCAACAATATCCTGAAGCATTTGACAAAATTGTTAATTGCCCGAAAATTAGTAATAATAATAATTTGATTTACGATACTATAAATGAAGCTGCAGACAAAATCCAACAATATCCGAAAGTTTTTGACATGATTGTAAATTGTCAAAAAGGGAAAATGGATAATTATTCATATATCCATGAAATACTGCAATTCGCAGATAAAATCCAACAATATCCGGAAATATTTAATAAAGTTGTAAATTGTCCAAGCGCTATAAATACGTTTGCAATTTCACATATAATTTCAGAAATAGATAATGCTATAAAATATCCGGAAACATTCAACCGTTTAATAAGCAATAATAATATTGATTCTCTTGATATAAAATTACTTATGAAAAAAGCAGATTTAATAGAGAAAAATTTTGATATATTTGACAAGCTTACCCAAAAAGGTAATACATATTCTTATTCAGATATAACTAACTTTATGGATATAGCTGATAAAATCAAACAACAACCAAACTTCCCAACAGAATTAATTACTCCAAATAATGCTGAAGTATTAAAACAATTAGTAGATTATATCCCATTGATAAATAAAAATTTAGATGATTTATCAAGACCGGAGCAACGACAATTATTAAATGCTATACTACAAAGCAGTTATATTGCCGGTTACATGCACTTTGACAATAACCCTGCACTGGAAAAAGCTTTCAAACTAGTTCCAAAATCTGCTACTGAATATAAAAATACATTAAATATCTTATCGCAAAAACTTAATACAAATATTACACCAATAACACAAATCGAACATAAAGAACTTAATAATCTGTTATCACAACTTGATACTGTTATTAAAAATACAGATTTAACAAAAACAAAAGCTCCAGAACTTAAATATAATCAAGAAAGCTTCATAAATGATGTATCATCTCAATTACAAAAGCTTTCTCCTGAAGAGATAACAAAAGTTAAAGAATTATTTAATATCAATATTCACAATAATACATTAACAGGTTTGCCGAATAGTAAAAACTACCAAAAAGATATACAAAATAAAAACATAAAAGATGAACTAACTATTAATACAGCAAATCAAATTGCCGAATTTGTTAATAAATACAGATACAATAATGAAATAAATATCGAAAATGCGCCTGAATTATCTCAAACATTAAATAATATGGCAAAAATCGCACCTGAACTTTATAACAATTTTAATGGTTCAAATTCCCCTGCAGAAATAATAAATAATTTAAAATCAGTAGTAAACAATTCGAAATTTGAAACTTTAAACAACAATGATAAAAATATTTTAACCATAGCAACTCTTTTACAAAATACCAACAAAACATACAACAGTACAACAGAATCAGCCTATGATGCTTATTTCTTATCTAAACAACTTGGCTACACATCTTCTGATGCAGATAAAATATATTCAATCATTCAAGCCTCTGATGCTGTTAGTAAATTTATGAATACAAATAGAAACAATATTTCTATAGAAAAAAATCCAAAAGAAACACTAATATCAAATAAAAGAAATTTAACATTTGATGAAATTGCCTTTGAATTAAAAGAAAATAATAATCTTGAACTAGCACAAATGTTATATTCTTCAAAAGAAGATCCAGGATTAACAAGACACTTTGATAAACTGTTAACACAAAGAATTAACGAAATAAAAGCTCAGGATTTCACACTTCCACAAACCCCGATTGACTCATACAATAAAACTGCAAAAAATACTATAATTAAAGGATATGAAGTAAAACTTGTAAACGCATCTGAGATTGAAGATTTTTACGCCTTTATCCACACTCCTGAAGCGAACTTTTCAAACCAAATGAAAAACAAAAACAGAAGTACAAATTTATCAAATCTTAATACATTTAATAATTTGCATGATGAAAAAATACTTTGTACAAGTTATATATCTAAAGACAATTATTGCGCTGCAGAATCGCACGGTATAATCTTTTCTGTTCCAAACGATAAACAATTTGTCGGATGTGGAAATGATATATGGTCACTATGCAAAAACACTAAAGAAATGCTAATTGAATATTATAAAAAGGATAATAACATGTGTAATGATGATGGTTTTAAAGCTGACCATAGAGCATTCATCTCTAATAACTTGAAAGAAATATTAAATATTTCTGATGCAGAATATATTAAACGACTTGATAATATTAAAATCAACTTGGCAGCGACAAATTAACACTTGAAAAGCTACAACCAATTGATCCGGAATTTGCCCAAGCTTATAAAACATTCTTATCAAGAACTACTAGCATTGAAAATCCGGTAGAAAATGCATTATTAAGAAATGACTCCTGGAATGAAGTTTTGGTATCTAATGTATCTCCTTGCGCAATCTTTACTAAAGACTTAAATCACATACCTGAAGAATATTTGCAACAAGCACAAAAAGAAAATCTTCCAATTGTTATATTAAATTAATTGTTAAAAAGAGTCGGGTTAAACCTGACTCTTTTATTCAAAACCACACAATTTGTTGAAAGAATTTTATTTTTTTGATATATAGTATGTGCTATATTACAAAAGTCTATAGGAAATTATGAAAATAAAATTATTCCATTCTGTAAAAAGAAATCCAAGTAGAAATATTAATTATAATCCACCAATAAAAAACATTTCAAAAATGCCTAACAATACGATAACAAAGAAAGAACTTACACCTGGAGAAAAACTTGTTAAAATAACAGAGTTAATTAACCGAATACTTTGTAGAATAGAAGAAAAAAACAAGGGAATGTTAGGTCAACTTAAAAAACTTTCATAAAAACAAATATGCCAGTCGTTTTGATTATTTTGAGCAGGTAGTTTGAGAATTTAATTTATCTGCTAATAATTCTCATCCTCATCCCAAAATAAAAAACCCAACATTAGTTGGGAATTTTAATTCAGAGGGGATGGGATTCCTCTTTGATTTGCTCCACGCTCTCAGAGTTTCGCCATAGTTGCTTCGCAACAGAAGGCTCAATCTGTTCGCTATCCGGATTCGCCTTGCTACATCCGTACGCAAATCCGCCGAACCCACCGTTAATAGGTTCTCATCCTCATCCCAAAATAAAAAACCCAACATTAGTTGGGAATTTTAATTCAGAGGGGATGGGATTCGAACCCACGGTGGAGTTACCCCCACACAACCTTTCCAAGATTGCACCTTAAACCTCTCGGACACCCCTCTTTAGGTTTGCTACTATTTAATTATCCTTTAAACGCTGTGTTTCGTCAAGCTCTAATATTTCCTGCTGATAAAATTCTTCGGTTTTCTCCATTTGATAAACCCTTGCATCTGCCAGGCGCTCCAAAACCTTAGCATAATCCATACATTTCTTACCTTTAATTCCTTCTGTTTCCATCTGAATAGAACCATCCGGAAGAAGTCTTATTTTCATCTTACCCATATTTAAATCACCTTAAATATCTATTGTCAAAACTATTGAATTATCATCCATAACAGTTTCGGATTCAAGTCGCATATTTTCCCTATCCAATCGCTCTTTAATCTTGTTATAAGTCATTTCCTGAATATTTAATCCATATTCTTCATTCAAATCGTTAATAATGTCTTCGCATTCACTCTTGTCGGAAACCTGTGTAATATCAAGTGTATAACCGTTTGAACCGTCTTTTTTATAATAAACCATTTCCATTCCAAACAACTTACATGAAACTTCATCCCCGATTTCTGAAATTTCTTCAGCTCCGTGTTCGGTTAGTGTATTCAAAAGCATTCCTTTATCAGTATAATTTGTCTTATAAGTGTAAACCGTGGTAGAAAGATCATTTATAAGTCTTAAATCCCTGCCGGCAGCAATATTAAGCTTTCTAAAAATAATCTCGGCTTCTTTTGTTATTGCACTGTTATTTGAACCCGAAAACTCTGCTACATAATAACCGTTTTTCAAAACCCAGTTAAGCGTTGCATCACTATTTTTCAAAGGAGTTTGAGAATCCAGAGCGTAATACAAATAATTTGCCTTTTTTAAAAACATTCGTAATTCTTCAGGTTTAATATTTGTTTGAATTTTTAAATTTGTAAGTCCGTAAACTACATTCGCCCCTTGAGAACCGCCCCGTAGTCCTATATTTAAGATAGTAACTTTTTGTTCCACTTCAAGATTATAAAAATCGCTATTTGCAGACTTAAAATATTTTATACTTTGTCCGTTGAGGTTTGCAACTACTTCATTGTTTTCGGTTGTAAATATTTGCGAAGCTCCTTCTTCTTTTAATGCGGAATATATCTCCGTAACTTTTGTATATGATGTGTCGTAATTATAATAAAAGAATTCATTTGAATCTATTAATCTTACATTTCGTCCTGTGATTGAATCAAGTTCATTAAAAAACTTTTCGCCGCAGCTTTGGAGATACTCACCATCTGCATTGCAAGAAAGAACAGCTTGAACATATTTACCGCGGACAAACCACTCAACATTCAAACCGGAACTTAAAATATAACAGCGTGTATCAAACTGCTTACAATCCGCACGATCCATCATATAACCCAGTTCATCTGCTGTAATATTGGTTAGGACTCTGATGGAACGTAAATTATTCAGTGCAGTATTTTTATCTTTATCAACACTTTCTGATGCTGTATGTAATTTTTCATTCGCGGCTTTTTCAGGCTCAATTAAAAATGCCATCGGATAAGCCATTAAAGTTATAGACATTCACCCTCCATAAATTGTTGAAATGACTTGGAAATAATTGGTAACATCATTTACCCCCTATACATCCAGAGCTCTGCCGCCGCGGGAAGTATTTACATCATTTTCAGAATCAGAACTTGTTGAGTAATGTTCCATATCATCTTTTTTAGTCGCTGCAACAGCACGAATATTTGCCCACTGACGAAGCGATAAAATTTGTTCCTTCTGGGTAACAGAAAGTGGTACGACATTTCTTATTGTATTTTCTATGTCGGAAAATTCAAGCGGACGTTTGTTAAAGAACGCTTCATAAAGCGCTGTAATTACAACCTGTTCGATTTCAGCACCGACAAAACCTTCTGTCATTGATGCAAGTTTTTCATATAACTCATCATTAACTTCAATTTTTGAGGCTACATCTTTATCTTTGAGCCTTTTTGCAAGGTGAAGTTTAAAGATTTCTTTTCTTTCCCGAAGAGTTGGTAAATCGACAAAGAAGATTTCATCGAAACGTCCTTTTCTTAAGAGTTCAGCCGGAAGCCCGCTGATATTGTTTGCTGTTGCAATAACAAAAACAGGTGCGGTTTTTTCCTGCATCCAGGTTAGAAAAGTTCCAAAAATTCTTGATGAAGTTCCGCTGTCACCGTTAGAGTTTATTCCGCTTAAACTTTTTTCAATTTCATCAACCCAAAGAATTGAAGGTGCAACTGCTTCGGCGGTTTTTATGGCTTTTCGCATATTTTCTTCTGAACTTCCGACAATTCCTGAAAAAATCTTACCAAAATCAAGTTTTAGCAATGGAAGCTGCCAGGCTGCACTCATTGCTTTTGCTGTTAAACTCTTACCGCAGCCGGGAACTCCTGTAATAAGAACACCTTTAGGCGCCGGTAGACAATATTTTTTGGCTGATTCTGACCACGAATTATTACGTTTATTCAGCCAATTTTTAAGATTTTCAAGCCCGCCGACATCTGTTACTTTAATATCTGTGTTTATAAATTCGAGAATACCTGTTTTTTTGATAACCTGCATTTTTTCACTGAGAATTACAGTTAAATCCTTACCGTCAATACTGCCATCGTTAACCATCGCAAGTGCAAAAGCATTTTCAGCTTCCTGCAATGTCAAACCTAATGCTGCTTTACAAAGTTTTTCCTTACCTTCTTCATCAAGAGCTGAAGTATCAATTTGATTATTTTGAGAAACCATTTTATCAAGCTTTGCCTTAATTTCATCCAATGTCGGAAGCGGCATATCAAGTAGTGTAATTTCTTTTTGCATAGATTCAGGAATTAGAAGTTCAGAAGCAATAAAAATCACATTTTTTCTAAATTTGCTTGTCTTAAGCTCAGGAATAATATCTCTAAGCCGTCTAACAACATTATAATCTACCTGACGACCTTTAACCCCAAAATAAACGTGGAAATCACACATTACAAAAACTGCATTTTTATTACATTCTTTTACAAATTCAATAGCTTTGTCCGGACTGTTTGTACCTTCTATTTTCTGTCCGTTCAGAACAAACCCGTTTGTTTGTGTCCATACATAGACATCTCTGGTTACTCTTATCAGCTTTTCCGATTTTGCAATCTTTTTAATAAGAGCAACTGCTCTTTCTTCTTCCCAGGTTGTTATATATATATATGGGAAACGTGCCCTAAATAATCTTGATAATTGTGTAACTATTTGGTTAGTCATCTTTTTAGCCCTCATTTGAAACTATTTTACATTATCTTTCCCGAGTTGTAAACTAAAATTTTTATTTATACTCTCAAAATCCCCCATTCCATTGATTTCTAATCTACCATCCGGAGATATTCTTGCTTCAATTTTGTTTTTGTATTGAAAAACTTCTTCGGGAGTATAAAAATCAGTCAAAAAATGATAATTTTGATTGGAAGATCCAACCCATGGACGGGAAAGGTCGAAATTTTCCTGTTCAAACCCGCCATCAATAAGTAAATCAATTTCTTTAAGGAAATTATCTATATCACCATTATTTTTGGATTTCAGTTCATCAAGCGTGTAACCTGTAAAGCAAAGAATAGATAAGCCGAGTTTTTTAATTTCGCGGCTAAGAATTACCAATTGTTCAGCTTGCTCAAAAGGTTCTCCGCCAAGAAATGTTACCCCTTCAATATTTGGTTCTGATTTAATTTGTTTTAAAATATCATCAACAGAATACTTTTTGCCGACACCAAATTCCCACGTTTCACGTGCCCAACAGCCCGGGCAATGCTTCTTACATCCCTGAACCCAGATACAAAATCTTTCTCCCGGTCCTTCTACTTTTGTATTTTTAAGGATTTTAAAAACATCAATCATTATAAATCAATAATCCTGCCCTGATCAAAATCCTCATCATCTGTTTTTTCAACAGGTTTTCCTATTATAATCATACTTCTGATTTTAGGAACAAAGTGTTCTTTTACATTTGCAGCTTTCAAGAATTCTTCTTCGGAACTAAAAATCCCATTAATATCACGATATTCAACTATTTTTTTAGCACCAACAATATTTATCCCGGGTAAAATTGCTAATTCACCGGCAACAGCAGTATTAACATCAATTTTTTGAGATGAATTTGATAAAATATCTCCCATATCTTTAAATTCAGGAGCATCAATTGTTCTTTCTGCAACGGGTTTTTGCTCTTTAATATTACCCATATCAATAAATTCTGCCCCTTTATCATTTGGGGTTTCAAGTCCCTTTGCATACGTATCAGGTGTAATTTCACCCATTTCCACAAATTTTGGAGCGTTAGTTTTATTTTCGACTGTAATATTCTGAGGTTTTGCAGTATCTACAATTTTTGATTCAAGAGTAATAATATCAATTTTTGTATCGTGGCTGAAAAAAGCCGCCAGAGAATCCAGTGTAATAAAACTGTCGAACACACGACAGAGCCTGTTCCAGGCTTTATTAACACTAAGCTTGCCTTTTGATAGTGTAAACATTCTTTTAGCACGTTTTCTATCTGCAATATTATCCATTACAACAATTTTTTCATCAGGTGTATAAATAACCGTACAATGCTCGTTGTGAAGAGCATTATTTTTGAGCACAAACTGCCTTGAAACCATTGTTATACTATATTTATACATTTTATCTTTATAAATATTGTAAAGAATAAGCCCGGGAATCGAACCAACCAAAAATACTGCAAGAGCAAAATTTGCAAGCTGTGGAGATATGTACATTAATACGATATAACCTACAAATATAATTCCAATAAATTGCTGTATTTTTTTTAGTTTATAGTACATAACAATACAATACCACACATGCCAGATTAGTAATGCTTTATATAGACGATTTTATGCTAATATTAACGTATGCAAAAAACAGTATCAAAAGATTTTAAATACCTAAAAGGTGAAATAAATATACCATCAGATAAATCTATTTCGCATCGTGCGGTAATGTTTTCATCACTTGCTAAAGGAAAATCCGTTATACGTAATTTTTCAGACGGGGCAGACCCAAAATCCACACTTGAAGTATGTCAAGGATTGGGAATTTCCACTGAATTTAAAAACAATGAGCTTATAATCACATCAAGTGGTAAATTTACGCCGCAAAAAGAAGTTTACCCCTACCACTGTGGGAATTCAGGTACAACAATGCGTCTTATGACAGGAATCCTTGCCGGTCAAAATTTTGATTCTGTATTAACAGGAGATGAAAGTCTTTCAAGCCGCCCAATGAAAAGAATTATAGAACCATTAAGTCTTATGGGAGCTAAAATTGAATCTGATAATTTTAAAGCTCCATTAAAAATTTATGGCAGAGAACTTAATCCGATATATTATGTTTCAAAAATTGCTTCCGCTCAGGTTAAATCCTGTATTATACTTGCAGGTTTAGGAGTAGATGGGATTACAAGTTTTACCGAGCCTTATGTCTCTCGAAACCACACAGAACTTATGTTAAAAGCAATGGGGGCAGAGGTAAATGTAAAAAATACGACAGTTAGCATTCACAAGTCAGAACTTTCACCTATAAATATTGAAATTTGCGGTGATATATCATCTGCGGCATATTTTATCGTAGCAGCACTGATTATTCCAAATTCTGATATAATCCTTCGCAATGTCGGACTAAACCCTACAAGAACAGGTATTCTTGATGTTGTAAAACAAATGGGCGCAGATATTGAAATCCTTGACGAAAAAGAAATCTGCGGAGAAAAAGTTGGCGATATCAGGGTTAAATATTCAAACCTGAAAGGCTGCATAATTTCAGGTGAAATAATACCGCGACTAATTGATGAAATACCGATTATTGCAGTTCTTGCAACACAAGCTTATGGTACAACAACAATAAAAGATGCTCAGGATTTACGTAACAAAGAATCTGACCGAATTACAGCAGTTGTAACAGAACTTAAAAAGCTTGGCGCAGATATTGAAGAAACTCCTGACGGTATGATTATAAGGGGTAAAAACGGTTTAATCGGCGATGTTGAAGTTGAGACCTATCACGACCACAGACTTGCAATGAGTTTGTTTGTTGCAGGACTTGTATGCAAAAAAGAAATATATATAAACGGCTTTGAATGGGTAAATATTTCCTTCCCGACATTTGAAAAGCTTTTTAACACTTTAAAACTATAGCTTTCTCAAACTGTCTATATCCGAGTTAAAAGTACTTTCATAAGATTTTTAAAACCTCCAAAAAGAAATTTTGCTATAAATCTTCCTGCTATGTTATAATTTGCTTATGAAAATTTGCTGGAAAAAGAATTTAGGATATTTTTGTTTAATTGCAATTGCTATAAGTATGCTTTATCCTTTTTTTGCAATGATTAATCTTTCGCTTGTTCCTAACGGAGAAATTTTCAATCAAGGAGGTAAATTATTATATTCTCCGCTCACACTTGAAAACTATTCCAATGTTTTTGAAAAAATTCCACTGTGGAAATATTTTATAAACAGTCTTTTTGTGGCTCTTGTTACAACAATAGGGCAAGTTATCTTTTCTGCATTTGCCGGATATGCTTTTGCAAGACTACAATTCAAATACCGTAACGTGATTTTTCTTTTAATACTTATCACAATGCTGGTTCCGCCGCAAGTTAACATTATCCCATTATTTTTTCTGATGCGTCAGTTTCATTGGATAAACACTTATCAAGCTTTGATTTTACCGGGATTATTTGGCGGATTCGGAATATTTATGATGCGGCAATACTTTCTCGGGCTTCCTAAAGACCTGGAAGAGTCCGCTAAAATTGACGGATGTAATATATTTTCAACATTTTTCAAAATTATCCTTCCGCTTGCTACTCCAGTAATTGCAACACTTGCCATATTTACTTTCGTTACAACCTGGAACAGTTTTATGTGGCCTTTGATTGTCACAAACACAGAATCAATGAGAACACTTCCTGTCGGACTTGCCATATTCAAAGGGAGCTTTAGAGAAATAACCCTGTGGGGAGATTTACTTGCGTGTTCAGTAATTTGTACTATCCCTGTTGCTGCTGTATTTTTAGCAGGCAAAAAATACTTCATTAACGATATTCTCCAAGGCGGAGTAAAAGAGTAAAAAAGAAAAGCGTATATAATAATTAATTAAAAGTTAATTTACAATGACTTTCTTCAAAATAACGTTAAAATAAAAATATAGAAAACATTATTTTGAATGGAGTTGATGTAGAATGTTAGATTTTGACAAGTTTACAAATTATTCTCAGGAAATTTTATCAAGCGCAAACAATTTAATGAGCTCGTACCGCAATTCACAAATGGAACCCGAGCATATTATGCTTGCAATGATTAAAGACAACGGGATAATAAAAGACTATTTAACAGAATTAAAACTCTTAAACCAGAATTTTATTAACAAAATTGTTTCCCGTGTTGAAAGCTTTCCTAAAGTTTCAGGCGCGGTGAATCCTCAGGGACTATATTTATCAAACGACACTCGCCGTTTATTAGAACTTGCAATTGAGCAGGCTAAAGTTTTAAAAGATGACTATGTAGGAATTGAAGCAATACTGCTTGGTATGACCAAACTTGATAACAGTAATATTAAATCGTTATTAGAAAGTTTTAATATCAATTCAGGTTCAATATTAGGTGTAATGAAAAAAATAAGAGGTAATAAAAAAGTGGATAATAAAAACGCAGAAGAAAATATGAAAGCTCTGGAAAAATATTCCACAGACTTAACTGAACTTGCCAGAAAAGGCAAACTTGACCCGGTAATAGGCAGGGATGAAGAGGTTAGAAGAATAATTCAGGTACTAAACCGCAGAACTAAAAATAACCCTGTCCTAATTGGAGAACCGGGAGTCGGTAAGACCGCAATAGTTGAAGGTTTGGCTCAACGTATTGTAAGAGGAGATGTCCCAGAAAGCCTGAAAGACGTTAAACTTATCTCACTTGATCTTGGCGCACTTGTTGCAGGTGCAAAATTCAGAGGAGAATTTGAAGAGCGTCTTAAAGCTGTTTTAAAAGAAGTTGAAGATTCCAACGGTGAAATCGTAATGTTTATTGACGAACTTCATACAGTTGTCGGAGCGGGTTCTACAGAAGGTTCAATGGATGCCGGAAACCTTTTAAAACCAATGCTTGCACGCGGAGTACTTCGTACAATCGGTGCTACAACAATTAACGAATACCGCAAATATATTGAAAAAGACCCTGCACTGGAAAGACGTTTCCAACCGGTTATGGTTAGTGAGCCGTCAGTTGAAGACACAATAAGTATCTTACGCGGTTTAAAAGAAAAATACGAAGTCCACCACGGTGTCAGAATCCTCGACAGCGCAATCATTGAAGCGGCAAAATTATCGGACAGATACATTACAGACAGATTCCTGCCTGATAAAGCAATAGACTTAATAGATGAAGCCGCAAGTTCACTACGTATTGAAATAGATTCAATGCCTGCGGAAATCGATTCTATGATGCGTCAAAAAATCCAACTTGAAATTGAACGCGAAGCCCTCAAAAAAGAAGAAAGCGATGAAGCCCGCGCAAAAGTTGAAGATATTTCAAGACAGGTTGCAGTGCTTGATGATAAAATCAATGAAATGAAAGCCCAATGGGAAAAAGAAAAAGCTTCAATCACATCAGAAGCTGATATAAAAGATGAAATAAACAATGTTAAAAATAAAATTGAAGAAGCTGAAAGAAATACCGATCTTCAAACAGCCGCAGAACTAAAATATGGCAAACTTCTAGAGCTTGAAAAACAGTTAAAAGCCTGCCAAAATAAAGAACACGTGGATAATAAACTTTTAAAAGAAGAAATCAGCGGATCTGACATAGCAGATGTTGTTTCAAAATGGACAGGAATTCCAGTGACTAAACTTGTAGAATCTGAAATGCAAAAACTTCTCAATATGGAAGACATTCTTCACAAAAGACTTGTCGGACAGGATGAAGCAGTAAACACAGTTTCAGATGCAATACGCCGCGCGCGTTCAGGTTTAAAAGATCCGAAACGCCCGATTGGAACATTTTTATTCCTCGGTCCAACAGGTGTTGGTAAAACCGAACTTGCAAAATCATTAGCAGAATTTATGTTCAACGATGAAGACGCACTAATCCGTATTGATATGTCAGAATATATGGAAAAACACAACGTAGCAAGACTTGTCGGAGCTCCTCCGGGATATGTCGGATATGAAGAAGGCGGACAGCTTACAGAAGCCGTCAGAAGAAAACCGTATTCGGTTGTTCTTTTTGATGAAATCGAAAAAGCACATCCTGATGTGTTTAATATAATGCTCCAAATTTTTGATGACGGACGTTTGACTGATTCTAAAGGCAGAACAGTTGATTTCAAGAATACTTTAATAATTATGACAAGTAATATCGGTTCTGATATTATCTTAGAAAACACACTTAATTCAATGCTTTCACCTGAACAATTCAACGACACTAAAGAGCAGGTTTTAGCAGTTCTTAGACAGCACTTCAAACCGGAATTCTTAAACCGAATTGATGAAACAATATTCTTTAAAGCTCTAAGCTTGCAGCAGTTGAGCAGAATTGTTGATATCCAAATGGATTACCTAAGAGAGCTTCTAAAAGAACAAGAACTTGAATTTGAAATAACAGAAGAAGCTAAAGAATTTTTAGCAACGCAAGGATTCAACCCAATTTACGGCGCAAGACCACTAAAAAGAGTCATAAGACAACTTGTCGAAAATCCTTTGTCAAAACTCATTCTTGCCCAAAACTTCATAAAAGGAGATAAAATAAAAATAGATCTTGATGACGATAAATTAAAATTCGAAAAAATATAAATAAAACGGGGTTATTTTTCTAACCCCGTTGCTACTTTATATAATATAAACTGTTTTTCCCGATTAAGCCCATCATAGATACGGTTTATTTCGGTTTTGAAATCTTTTTCTTTTGTCATTGTAAATTGAAAGAGTTCAACCAGTTCTACATCTAAAGCTTTTGCAATTTTTTCAAGTTTATCTATTGTAATATTAACATTTTTACGCTCAAACTTACTAATATACGAGTTATCAACCCCGATTATCTCAGACAGTTTTTCCTGAGTAATTTTACGCATTCTGCGAAGTTCTTTAACTTTCAGCCCTAATAATTCTTTCGTATTCATATAACACCTTAAAATTATAATATCTTTACTTTAAGAATTTTTGTATACTAATATATTGATATTTTTAAATAAATCTACCATCAAGCTGATAACTTTAATCAGAATAAGCTGGAATTGATACTAACAAAGGTTTGAAAATTATTCTGCAATAGCTTTAAATAATAAAACCTATGGGTAGTCATAAAAAGATTAGAATGCTCGTATTATGTAGTAACCTGAACAAAAAATAAATACTCTACGGGCGGAAATCTAAGATTTCCGCCCGCTTCTTCATATCTTGTTTAACCTTATGCTAGTAAAGCTTCAACTATTTTTGCATTTGTTTGAGCTCTTTTCACATTTAGTAAATATTTTTCAACTTGTTTTTCAATTTCGTTTTCTGTTACTGTTGTGTATTTAACATCTTCTAAAGATTCAACATAAGCTTTTACTGTTACCATTTCATAATCATTTCTCATAATCTATTCCCCTTTTTAAAATTTATTTCGTTTTCCCTTACACTTATATAAAGTATTTTTAGATTTAAAAATTGCCTAAGATTTATCTAAAAAGTATATACTTGTAATATTTCTTAACAAAAGACTTAAAATATTAAAGTTCATACAAAATTATGCCGATATATAAAATGTAATTAAACAAAACTAATTTTCCTCCTTTTTCCCCTACTACTATAACTAACCTACTAAACGGAACCGAAAGGTTCCTTTTTTATTGCAATAAATAAGGCGGCGGCGCATTTGCGCCGCCGCCATTTTGTCTTCAATCTTAATTTAAGGAGTAACTGGAGGAGTTAATGAAGAACCTGCTGCACTTCCAACACCGTGCATAACTGCTGCGATTACAGCAACATAGAATATCATAATTCCAATTACTGCTAATATAGTCAAAACGACTGATGCCATATATAAATACCCAACCCAGTCAATTCTTTCATACAAAGCACTTCCATCTTCGTGAGTATATTTTCCGAGAGCAAGCATAAAACCGTCAACAACAGACCATATCCACATAACCGGATACAAGCCTAATAAAGACAGCACAAGCATTACCCAACCTGTATTTTGCTTTCCTGTATAAAAGCGATGTGCGCCCATTGGTCCTAAAAACCAACACCAAGCCATTGCAGACATCCAGTTCTTACCCTTTAATTCTTGTAAGTTACAATTTTCCATTTTCACATTCCTTTCTTATTAATGAATTGAAACCAATGATAATACAGATGAAATTCCACCGATAATAAACGAAACAATTATGATTGCCAAAACAATCAAACCACAACCCGGATTATAATTATTAAGTTCTTTTCCATCAACATCAACAAATTTATTTAACGCAAGTGAGATAATATCAATAAGCGCCCACAATCCAAATCCGCCTGCTGTTAAAAGCTGAATTACACCAATTACGATGTAACCTGTATAAAAGCGATGGATACCAAATCCACTTAAAACAAAGCAAGCAGTAAAGTTACAATATAAGAACGACTGCTTTCCTGTTGCTGATTTACATCATAGTCCATACTCATAATTTTCTCCTATTTATCCTAAACTCTTGACATTACCTGGGAAATAATTGAGCAATATTTACCCCATTACCCCCTATCCCTGCGGAGCTGAATTACCATACATCTTGTAATTCACTGGTAGCATAATGCCCCGTGCGGACGATCATTCCCTATTTGCCGGTTGAACCAAATCCGCCTGCACCGCGAACTGTTTCGGTTAACTCTGTCACAACTTCAATTTTTGCCTGTTCTACACGAGCAATAATCATTTGTGCAATTCTTTCCTGCGGCTGAATCGTATAAGCTTCATTTGAAATATTTACAACAGGAACACAGACTTCTCCGCGGTAATCTTCATCAATTGTACCGACACAGTTAATCAGTGTAATCCCGTGTTTGATTGACATACCTGAACGTGGACGAATTTGAGCTTCATATCCATGTTCTAGTTCAATTTTTAAACCTGTAGGAATAAGTGTTCTTTCTAATGGTTTTAATTCAATCGGATTTTCGATTGCTGCACATAAATCCATACCCGCAGCACCTTCTGTTTTATACTCTGGTAAAACCTGATTGTGCGGTAATTTTTCTATCTTTAATACTGTCATAACATTTTCTCCTATAACTTCCAATCTATTCTGTATAAAACCCCAACAAATAATTTTGAAGGGGCTTTAATTTCGTTAATTATATCATTTTTACTGTTATTAAACAACTATATATTATAAGTTTTTTAGTTCTTCTTCAATTTTTGGCAAAATTTCATCAAGTTTTGAAGCATCTTTAATTCCACCTTGCGCAAAGTTTGGACGTCCGCCGCCATTAGCACCTGTAGCTTTTGCAATCTCACCAACAATTTTACCGGCATTAACTCCGCGTTTTACAAAACTATCTGAAACTTTTACGGCAACAGTTGTTTCACCGGCAAGAACAATAATACTTTCGCCAAGCTTCTGAGATAAAAACTCTAAACCAATTTTTATTCCTACAGGTTTTACTGAAACTTTTGAGATGAACAATTTGCCGCCTTCAATATTTTGAGCTCTTTCAATAAATGAAGCAAATTTTCCTCTTGCATTTTCTTCTTCAAGTTTTTCAACAGTTTTTTGAAGTTCTTTATTATCTTCTGTTAACTTTTCAACTCTATCAAAAACCTCGTTATATTGAGCTTTAAATTTAGCTGAAAGTTTATCAATTTCTGCTGATTTAGCATTTAAATACTCAATTGCTGAATCTGCTACAAGTACTTCAATACGTCTTGTTCCTGCTGCAATTGCACTTTCTGAAACAATTTTAACTAAACGTAAATCGCATAATTGTCTTGCATGAGTACCTGCACAAAATTCTTTTGATATACATTCTTCCCCGCGCTCAATAGAAACAACACGAACTTCATCTCCGTATTTTTCACCAAATAATGCAGTAGCACCGGTAAGTTCAGCTTCTTTTATACCCATGACTTTTGTTTTAACACTGAAACCTTCGCCAATCCATTTATTCATAAGATTTTCAACTTTTCTGGTCTCATCAGGAGTCATTGCTCTAGAGAATGTAAAGTCAAATCTCATACGATTTTCTTCAACTAAAGAACCAGCCTGCTTAACTTCATCGCCAAGAACTTTAATTAGTGCAGCCTGAAGTAAGTGAGCAGATGTATGGTGAACTCTTATTTGCTCACGACGTGCTAAATCAATACAAGCTTTAACAACATCACCGATTACAACTTCACCATTTAAAATTTCACATCTGTGAACATACAGGTCATTAACCTTAAATGTAGTTAAAACTTCAGCTTTTAAGTTTTCACTTTCTAAATATCCGCTGTCTCCAACCTGACCACCGCACTCAGCATAGAAAGGTGTTTTATCCAATATAATATCAACAAACCCTTCACCTTCAACGGTAGCTAAGATTTTTGCATCAGAACATTCGTTTTCACAATATCCGATAAAGTTTGTAGAACCAACTTCCTGTTCAATTTTTGCATATTTAATATCGCCGGTTACAGAAATCTTCGCTGTTGCAGCTTTTGCTCTTTCTTTTTGTTCAAGCATAGCAGCTTTAAAGCCATCTTCATCAACTTTAAGTCCGTTTTCATCAGCAATCTCTTTGGTTAGTTCAAACGGGAATCCATAAGTATCATAAAGTTTGAAAGCACTTCCTCCGTCAATATCTTTTTTAGCATCAATAAATTCATCAAGCATTTTATATCCGCGATCAAGTGTTTTCCCAAATCTTTCTTCTTCTTTTCTAATTGTATCAATAACTTTTTGTTTATTTTTAACAAGTTCCGGATAAGCTTCGCCGTAGTGTTCAACAATCACATCAACAAGCTTATATAAGAACGGTAATTCCATACCTAAGATTTTGCCGTGTCTTAATGCACGTCTTAAAATCATACGTAATACATAGCTTCTGCCTTCATTACCCGGAATCACACCATCTGAGATTAAGAAAGATACACATCTCGCATGGTCAGTAATGATTCTGAGAGAAATATCTGTTTTTTCTGACTTTTTATAAGCTACCCCACTCATCTCAGAAACTTTATCCATTATTGGTTTTAAAAGATCGGTTTCAAAAGTAGAAGCAACCTCTTGACAAACCATAGTAATACGTTCCAATCCCATACCTGTATCAACATTTTTTGATTCCAAAGGAGATTGATTACCTTCTTCATCTTGATAAAGCTCTGTAAATACAAGATTCCAGATTTCCACCCATCTGTCACATTCGCAAGTATCAATACCGCAATCCGGATGATCACATTTATACTGTTCACCTAAATCATAATGAATTTCAGAACAAGGACCGCAAGAACCAGATGCTCCCGGAGGACCCCAGAAATTATCTTTTTTACCTTTACGTTTAATGCGTTCAGCTGGAACCCCAATACTTCTCCAGATATCAAAAGCTTCATCATCAGTTTCGTAGATAGTAATCCAAAGCCTATCTTTGTCAAGCTTTAAAACTTCAGTTACAAATTCCCACGCCCACGGAATAATTTCTTTTTTATAATAATCACCAAAAGAAAAGTTTCCTAACATTTCAAAAAATGTATGGTGTCGCGGAGTTCTTCCAACATTTTCAATATCAGAATCCTTTCCGCCAGCTCTTGCACATTTTTGACAAGATGTTGCCCTTGCAGGATCATAAGGTGATTTAACTATTCCCAAAAATATAGGTAAAAACTGTAACATACCTGCAGTTGTCAATAAAACTGTAGGGTTATCCGGCACAAGACTTGAGCTTTCAACTACTGTGTGCTGACGTTTTTCTTTAAAATAATCTAAATATAATTTTCTAATTTGATTTCCGGTTAGCATAATTTCTTATTTCCTCATAAATTAACTACTCTATAAAAAATTATACAATAAAAATACTAACAGATTTCAGTACAATAAGATATTTTAATCAATATCTTCTACATAAGCGAATTTACCTGATAAATATGCCGCACTAACTCTATTTTTTGTATTAATCTTTTTCAAAATAGCACATACATGCGCTTTCGCAGTATGCTTACTAATATGTAAAACTTCCCCAATTTCTACATTGTTGTATCCTTTACACATATAATATAAAACTTCTTTTTCTCTGTTTGTAAACATAATAATATCCTTTCACTATTCTTAATCCAATAAATAATAAACACTTTTAAGCAAATAATTATTTAATAATATTTCCAGTTTTAAAAAATTAAAAAATATTTACAAAAAAATATACTTGCAAGAAAAATTTTTCGTGCTAATATAAAAATGCAAGCCCTGGTAGCTCAGCTGGATAGAGCAACCGCCTTCTAAGCGGTAGGTCATTGGTTCGAATCCAATCCAGGGTATTTTTTGCGACAAGAGTCAAAATTAATAAAGTACGAGAAAGGTAAGTTATAGTCATAGCTTACCTTTCGACCTTCTAAAGTGCAGTTCGAAAGTAAGTAATTTAATAATTTTCTTTGTTCGATAGGGAATTGCTGTTTACACAAGATATAAGCGTTTTTCAGCGTTTCGATAATTCTAACCCCTTCTTCATAGTATTTTTGTTCGGCATGTATAAGTTTTTTATTAGAGTCCGAGTTTGGAGTTAATACTGTTCCTTCCTTGACTAAATGAATTTCAAATTTGCTATCATCAACATCTACATAATCCCTAAAATTTCCATAAAGTCGGTCTGTTTTCTCTACTAGAATGGCATTAACATCCTTACTCTTTTTTAAGAATGTAAGCATTTCAGCGAACTTGTGTCTGCCAGTTTGTTTTGCAGTTTCTGCTTCTTCAAATTCTTTTAATAAACTATGTTTTTAGTCAATTAGATTTTAAGCACAATAAAAAACCCTCTTAAATATGTATTTAAGTCTTTATTAAATAGTTATTACATATACTCAAATTCAAATAAATCAAAATCATTATCATCAAAAGGAATTTTGCCTGTTGAATAATCAATATACTTATTTACAAGTTCAATTGAATCAAATTTTCTTTCATATTGATGAATAAAAAAGCCAAAATTGTATGTAACTTCAAATACACAAAAGCATTCTTCATTTTGGTCTTTATTAATACTTCTACAAGCTACTAAAAAGCTAGTACCCTCTTCTAAAGCTTCCGTTTTAATTACGTTAGATTTATAGTATTTGTTTTCAGAAAACAAACTACCTTTTTGCAAATTATTTAAGTAATCTTCTAATGGCTTTTCTGTAACATTTTTTGGACAACAAGGAAATTCTGTTGGAGTTTTGTAAGTTTGTACAGCATTATCCGTCAAAGATGGAAAATAGTCATAGTATAATGCTTTTTGTATAAATTCATTTGTAGTATTAATATTAGCCATAAGTTTGCATCCGTATCTTTATCTTTAGTATTAGTCCTTGTTTTCTTTGTTTTCAGTAGGTTTAATTATATCTGCAATGCTTTTATAATAGTTTGAAAAATCTAATGTATATTGTTTTTCAGTTGTTCTAAAGACTTTATCTGTAGGAGTTGTAAATATATTTCCAATCACTGCAATTAAGAAGTTTTTATCTTTTTCCTCTTCTTCGCCATCTAATCCTTTAATTAAATCAAAATAAGGTTTTAGAGCTAATGATATTGTAGATTTAAATGCATATTCTTCTATAAGCCTTCTTGTTTTTGTGTATCTGTCTGTAAAAAAGTAAAGTAAATAAAGAATTGGCATTGATAAGGTAAATTTTAGAACGACATCTTTAAACCAATCAATTGGTGTATTTGCAGGCAAGTGTTGTAAAGAACCCATAACCTTTAAAGAAATTATTATTAGTACAATAGTAGAAATAATAACTCCAACCAACCACCACGCCTGAGTTTTTTCTAAATCCTCTTTACGTTTTTGAAAAGTATGAAATAAACTAATCCCAGTAGCCTTTTGAAGTTGTTCTACTATCTGATTTGTTAAATCATCGTTCTTTTTAAATACCTTATCTGTTTTATCCTGACAATCAGCTAAATGTTGATTTATATCTTTTGTTGTTTCCTGCATATTTTCAATATACTCGTCAACAGTTTCTTTGAAAGCGACAGAGTCAGCTTCGATTTGTTTAATTTTGCTATTACTGTTTATTGCTTCTGTATTAATTTTATCAATCTTACTAATTGAAATTTCTATATCAGATTGATATTGTTTAATCAAATGGGCTAATTCATCTTCTTTATCTGTAAAATTATCTTTAGCACATTCAAAATATTCATCTACTTTGCTTTCTTTATCCTTGACATATTCATGTGTATCAGCTAGAAGCTTTTCAATATCTGTTTTGTTGTTTTCTAAATATTCAGTATTTTCACCCATCCATTCTTCTATTCGAGCATCTAATTCTTCAATTTTTGTTTCGGTATCTACTTTATATGTATCAGCTTGAGTTTCAAGTGAATTAAGCCTGTTATCATATTCATCTAGGGAATTGTTGAATTGTTGTAAAGTAATATTTATTTTATTTTCAGACTCGCTAAAATTATTGATTATTTCTTCTGGTTTGTTACTTAAATCTTCAACATTTTTAGTGATATTTTCTACTTGTTGTTGTAGATTTGTATATCGAGTTTCAATTTCTTTTAGTTTTGCAGAAAGTTCTTCAATATTTTTTTCTAAATCATCTTCGATAATGGCTTTGTTTTCTTCTGTCATAAGGCTTAATCTCCTTTATCTAATTATTTCTAAATAAATAGATTTATTCAAGCTTATGTTAATATTACTTCACAATTCAAGCCACATTCTCGAGCAACCAAGTTCTGAACTCGTCAATTCTGTGGTAGATTACTTAAAAAGCGGGTTTAAACCCGCTTTTTTATTATAATAGCTGCTACTTATATAAAATTAAATGGTATTCATTTTAATTTGAGAAATTATTATTAATTAAATTATGTTATTTTATATAATACTTTTATTATTTTTTTTCACTTGTTTTTATATTAACTTTTCTTGTAGATTAAATTTTACATTTAACATCTTTATATCATCACCCTAACTTATGCCAGTATAGCGGATGTTTTCTTGTTTGCAGCCTGGTTTAATATAGATGAATATAAAAGGAGATATACTATGTATTACAATGTTTTGAAAGCCAAAGAACTTGCTGAATTAGATAATGATAGATTATTTAGAAAAGAAGTTTTAATGCAAAATAACGACAGTTGTTTTGATATTATTTCAATTAAAAAAGATGAAATTATCGATACACACACAGCAAAAGCTGATGCTGCTGTTTATGTTATTGATGGCGAAATCGAAATTCACTTTGATGCTCAAAAATTCGAAGTAAATAAAGGCGAGCTTTTAATGTTCAAAAAAGATTGTCAACATAAAGTTATTGCAAAAAAAGATTCAAAATTTTTCTTAATCAAGATTTAGATGTCATCTAAAAAGGGTTATTATAAAGCGGCGCAGGCATTCTGCCTGCGCCGTACCCTTGTTTATATTACTTGAGGAAATCTTTTTAAGATACTTATTAAACGAGCATCATTTGGAGATTTTTTATAAATTTTCTTAAAATATTTTTTCACTTCTTTCAAATTCAACTCAAGCCATTCAGAATTATCCGACACTTCAAAAAATTCAACAAAATAAGAAATACTTTTTTCATAATCCTTTATCTCATAATAAGACGATGCAAGCATAGCTTTCCGTCCGCCAAAATCTTCGATATTCGCATCTTTTATTTTCATAATCAATGAAATTATTTTGTGATAATCTCTTTCTTTTTTAGGACGATTTGAATGCATAAGAGCTTCATAAAAAATACTATACGGATCTTCTGAATCGACAGCGAGAAGTCTATTTGTAATTTCTTCAGCTTCTTTATATCTTTTTTTACATTGCAATATTGAAATTTTTGACAGTAACAACCTATAATCATCAGGATATTTTTCCAAAGCCTTATCGCTTAAATCAAGGGCTTTCTTATATTGCTTTGCTGCAGCAAGAATTGAAATATAACTGCAGTAATAATCGTTATCAACATCACCGTCAGCAAGCTTATAACCTTTTCTAATCCACTTTAAAGCCTGTTTATTATTATTTTTTATACTATACAAAAAACCTAGTCTTGAATACATATCCGGTTCTTTACAGCCTAGTTTTTCTGCCATCAGGAATGGCTCTAACGCGTTACTATCTTCACACGACTGAAAATACGCAAACCCTTTTCGATAATAGCCCCAGAAATCTTTTTTATCTAAAAAGATATATTTATTTGCATATTCTATACCTTTTTTATGGTTTTCCAGCATACTGTAGCAATAGGACATTTCGTAGAATAAAGAATTAAAATTTTCACCAAAACCTTCAGCCTTCTCGTAATACTTTAAAGCGCTTTTAAAATCCTGATTTCTATAATATACATAGCCTTTCCAATAATATGAATAAGCTTCTTTAGTATCTAATTTTATTGCTTTTGAAGCATATTTTACCGCCTTCATAAAATTGCCTGCATCAAGATACAACTCAGATGTTGCGCGATACATTATAACAATATCGCAGTCGTATTTTTCCGCTATAAGATAATATTTTAAAGCCTGCTCATTATCATTTTTGGTAATGTGATAATATCTTCCTAGCAGTGAATAAGGAAAAGCATATTCGCTGTCAATATCAATAGATTTTTGAGCATATTCTTTTACTTTGTCAGATTCGCCCAAACAACCATAAACCCAAGCCATATTAGCAAACATAACAGCAGATTCATAACCTTCTTTTTCAGCAGCTTTAAACTTTTTCAATGCCAACTCGTTTTTATCCTGATTATAAAAAAACATTCCTTCATTAAAAAGCCCAAACCCACGGTTTGAAAGTTTTTCAGTTTCTTTTTTCTTAAAATCTTTATTAAATTGAATAACTTTATTTTTTCCCAAGTTTTCACTCCCAACATTAAAAATAACCCTCCCGTAAAGAGAGGGTTAAGTATTCTTTATTGAGCTCCGTTCAACAATCCGTAAGCTGCATCCCAACCGCTCATTCCACCGCGGGTTTTGAATTTTCTTAATTGAGTTGTGCTTGTTGATTTTGCTTTTTGTTGAGCTTTTGTATTTTTTGTTTCAAGTTTTTTATTAGCTTTTCTTTCAGCTACTTCTGAATCCGCATAAATCAGAAAGTTTCTATATTCATTACAGCCGTAGCCTGCTTTAACTTTTGCAGGATAAGCATAGCTGATATAGTTATAGATACTCATTGCTCTATCAGCATTAGCAGGTTTTCCCTGAATTGTTTCCCAATATGTGCCGGTTTGTTTTGTTAAAACAACGATTATTGCAAGCGGATTGTAACCTGCATTTACCATTAAATCTGCTGCTAAAATATCAGCTTCTTTTTCTTCTTTTGATGTTTTTAAATTAGATACGATATTTGAAGTTGCCTCATTTGTTGACGCATTTGAATCGGCAGTAAGAAGGTTAACCAATTTACCTTTTGAAGCGTGTCCGCTTATAATATGCCCTAATTCATTTGCAACAACTGCTGCGACTTCACTATCATTACCCGTATAAGTAAGTTCTTGAGTTGAAACATTAATAGTCTTATTCGCTGCGTAATTTGAATTATCTACAGCACCTGAAACTACCATAAACTTGACATCTTTAGATGGAATACCACTTTTATTTAACAAAGCTGCACCAACTACAGGGACTCTATCTGTTGCTTTAAACGCTGCCGCACTTGACGGGATAGCAATTGATACAGCTATAAAAAGAGATAATAAAACTTTTTTCATACTTTTTCTCCTTATCTAATACACACCAACATCATATAACAAAATATCATTTTATAAAAGAATATGCTAAGATAAATTTATGAACAAGGAAGTTTTAGTATCTAAAGCAACAAAAAAGAATTGGAAAAGGTTAAATGTAGATTCTACAGAACTACAAAAAAGACTATCGAAACGTGCAAATAAAAGATTTTCAAAAAAAACTTTTATTCCTATTGAATATTTCAGCAACAGCAAAAACCTTGAAATACTGGAAGAAATTTTAAACTATTCTAAAGATATTAAGACAACAATATATTCTCTTGGTATAAATCTTCTTTGTGCAAATAATCTCTTGAATTCTGACAATCCTTATATCACAGAGATTTTAAACGAATTTCACAAAGGTGAGCCGGACGAAAGACTTCTAAAAATAAACTTACCATCTGAAGAAAAAGATTTTTTAGGAATTGTTTATCAATCACTTTTATCAGAAGGTACAAAAAATCAAAAAGGCTCATATTACACTCCGCAAAAAATAATTAATGATATAGATTTCAATCCAAAATCTGACATGAAATTTTTAGATCCTTGCTGTGGTACAGGGAGTTTTTTACTTTTTGCAGCAGACAAAATCAAAAATCCGCAAAATATTTTCGGCTGCGACCTTGATAATACAGCCTGTTTTATTGCAAAAATAAACCTCATTATCAAATATAAAAACATAAAATTTCGTCCAAATATTTTAAATTGCGATTTTTTATTAGCAGATAATATAAAAGATAAGTTTGACATAATCGGGACAAACCCACCTTGGGGAGCAGTTACAAATGCCAAATATAAACTTAAATTTCCACAAATAAAATCCGGAGAAACCTATTCATATTTTTTATACAAAGCTGAAAAATATTTAAAAAATAACGGAGAAATGTTTTTTGTACTTCCCGAATCAATTATGAATGTAAAATTACATGCAGATATTCGTGAATTCATTCTGAAGACTTTTGAAATCTCAAAAATTATTATATCGGGCAGAGCATTTTCAGGTGTATTAAGTAATACAGTAACCCTTAGCCTGATAAAAAAACAAAATAAAAACAACAATATAATCATAAAAAAAGACGACAAAATTTTAAATATAAAACAAAAATTTTACCTTAATAATATCAACTGTAATTTTTCTGTTTTAGACAACAAAGATGCGAATATTATAGAAAAGATTTATTCTTTACCACACAAAAAGCTGGATAAAAACAGTATCTGGGCAATCGGCATTGTTACAGGCAATAATTCCAAATACATTTCCGAAAACTCATTTGGCGGTGAAAAAATTTATTCAGGAAAAAACATTACGTATGAAGGAATTTCCGACACAAATAAATATATTAATTATCAGCGAAAAAACTTTCAACAAACAGCCCCGGATGAAATTTATCGTGCAAAAGAAAAACTTGTCTATAAATTTATATCAAGAAAACCGGTTTTCGCTTACGATGAAAAACAAAGACTATTTTTAAACAGTGCAAATATCCTTATTCCAAAACTTAAAGGTTATACAATCAAAGAGGTTATGGCATTTTTGAATTCAGAACTTTTTGAATACATTTATTTAAAAAAATTCAATGAAATAAAAATTTTAAAAGGTAATCTTATGGAACTTCCGTTTCCAAAAGCATTTGAGAACACTAACAAAATCACAAATGAAAATATCTTTGAAATTTTTAATCTTACCCCGGATGAAATTAATCATATCAAATCCGAACTTTTAAGATATAATTAACTTAAATAGAGGATAATAAAATGGAAAATGATAAAGAATTAATATATAAACTTTCAGAAGAATACGACAACGGTGCTGATGCTAAAATAATAGAACCTGAGTTAAAAAAATTACTTGAGCCATACAAAGACGGTTCAATCGGGCTTGCCCAGATAAACCCTATAGCAGGAGACATTGAATACAACGCAGCAAAAGTTGTTAAATATATTAAACATGCTGAAAATATCGGACTTGATTTAGTTGTATTTCCGGAATTAATTCTTATGGGATATCCGATTGAAGATACAATCGACAGACATCCTGTTATTGTTGAAGAAAACGTAAAATGGCTTAAAGAAATTGCAAAAATTACAACAAAAACTACTGCAATAGTCGGGTTTGTAGAACCCCGCAAATACGATAATCTTACAGGTAAAAAATATTACAACTCAGCTGCGGTTTTACAAAACGGTAAAATCACAGGTATCATAAGAAAATCACTTCTTCCGACATATTCGGAATTTAACGATTACAGATATATTGAACCTTCTCCTGTCGTAGGTTCACAGTGCGCTGATACTCTTGGCTGTTTTTCAGAAGAAAAAATCGAAAATTGTACAAAAACAAACCTTATCAGTGGTAAAAAATATGCAATTTCAATTTGCGAAGACTGTTGGAATAATAAAGAATTCTTTAATGACACAACTCTATATTCACTTGACCCTATAGAAGAGCTTTCAAAAGAAAAACCGGATGTGTTTATTAACTGTTCAGCATCTCCTACAAGAGCGAAAAAAGAACAGCTTAAACACAATATGCTGTCATTTATTGCTAAAAAATATTCAACACCGATAATTTACGTAAATCAAGTCGGTGCAATTGATAATAGCTCATTTGACGGTTCAAGCAGAGTTTTTGACAAAGATGGAAAACTTCTTGCCCGCGCAAAATCTTTTAAAGAACAATTCATCATTGTTAATCCTCATAAAAATCTTGGCAAAATCTACCCGCTTACAAAAGGACTTGAACAAACTCTTACAGAAGCAAAAGTTTATACACTTGAATACGAACCGGATTTAGAAAGAACCTATAAAACAATAATTCAAGGAATCCGCGATTACTTTATTAAAACAGGGTTTAAACGTGCAGTATTAGGATTATCAGGCGGCTTGGATTCAACTGTCTGCGCTGTGCTTTTGGCTGATGCAATAGGTGCTGAAAATGTTTTTGGTATCAGTATGCCATCAAAAATTACAAGTAAAGAAAGTAAAACTGATGCAGAACTTCTTGCAGCAAATCTTGGAATAAATTTCACAGAAGCCTCAATTAAAGATATGGTTGAAACCACAAACAATTGCCTGCAAAGTTTATTTAAAACAGTAGAATCAAAATGGGATTGCCGTTACAAACAATCTTTCACTATGGATAATATCCAAGCCCGCTCACGCGCAATATTTTTATGGGGAATAAGCAACGAATTCGGAAGCTGTCTTCCTATTGCAACATCTGATAAATCTGAACTTTATATGGGTTATGCAACAATCAACGGTGATATGTCAGGCGGATTTGCACCAATTGCAGATGTGCCAAAAACCAAACTTTTTGCCCTCGCCCGATGGCTTAATAAAAACAGAAAAGTAAAAAACGCAATTCCGGAAGCAATTATTCTCAAAAAACCGGGAGCAGAACTTGCAATTGACCCAAAAACAGGAAAACCTCTAATCGCTGAAGATGCACTTATGCCTTATGAATTCTTAGACGAAATAATCTGGAGAATCGAAAATAAAAAAGAACATTACTACGATATGATGAATTCAGAATTTTTATACGAAAAGAAAAATTCAATTTCACAAGAACAAAAACAGCAATGGCTTGACAAATTTTACAGAAGAATGTCTACAGCATTGTACAAATGGTCTATTCTGCCACCTTCTGTAATTGTTGATTCCAGATCTATTAATAAATATGATTACAAGCAGCCAATAACATCTTCTAGAATTAATTATAAAGGATTGACGGAAAATGAAATAAGAGATAAAATAATGTTACTCAAACACTAGATGTAAAGGATTGTAAAGGGTAAAAAACCAACTATAACTGTACATAAAAAAATCAAAACATATGATTAAAGTAAATGAAATATTTTATGATATTATGTTCTCAAGGGAATTTAAGAGTAATGCAAAAATTTAATATTTTGAAGAGAATGTATAGACAATCTCCAATGGATTTTTATACTAAAACCAAAGATAGTACTATTATAAAATCCATCAATAATACTTCTTTGGGTTATAAATTTGACAAATTATTTTCAGAAGATGAAATAAATGCTGTTTGGCAACAGATAAGAGTGCATAAAAGATTTTCCGTAATTTTCATATTCCTGTTATTTATTATATTACTTTATGAATTTATATTTCCAAAATTCACATTTTTTATTAACAATAACTGGTATGTAAATGTTGTAATTATTCTTGCAATTATTTCTGCAGTGTCATATACAATGACACTGATTTGTACAAAATTCTTTGAAAAAAAACTAAAAAAAGAGTTCGGGAATTTTGAAAATACAATCTTTTATTCCGCAAAAGATGTTGATAATAAATACTATAATATTTTCAAAACAGAACTGACAAAATTATTAATTGCATTGATTCTTTTAATTTCAAGCTGTGCATTCTTTTCACCTTTTGAATTTACCCAAAAACTCTTAGAAAAAGAACGTTTTAATGAAGTTATAAAAATTACAACAATCGGTTCTAAAATTTTCCCTATTGCTCCTCATTGGTATTCAATCCGCGGTTACGCTTATTTCCAGATAGATGAATACAAAAAAGCGATAGAAGATTTTGATAAAGCATATAAACTTGAAGCTGACGGATTTAATGTTATGAACTTTGATAACAAAATCTTTGTTAGATATCATATGAAAGATTATGACACTGCAATAAAAGACTTTGATACTGAAATTCAAAATGCAAACAATGATAACGAACGCGACCAGTTTTTATGGGACAAAGCACAGTTTATGTATAACATAAAACAATATAAAAAAGCTTTGGAGCTTTATAATGACTTGATTATAAAAGCAGAAAATGACAGAATATTCTTACTAAAAGACAGATTATATATGGAAAGAGCAGAAGTATATAAAAAGCTTGGTGAAAATGAATTAGCCAAAGCAGATATTGAAACAGCCAGCGCTGAAGAAGTTGATGTGAATAAAAATTATATCCCAAAACCAATGTTAATGCTTGATGAAGAAACTTTTTACTCTTATTAAAACTATTTTAAATCTTTTAAATTCACTTTAATATCATTTGAGTTTAAATTACCATCAACTTCAACTCTGAAAATTGCCTCTTCATATGGTTCAGCTTTAATCGACGGAATAAGTTTTACTTTATCCCTGTACAAATTTTTTGTACGCTCCACCTTAAAAAGTAATCTGTATAAAATACTCAACGGAATCTTAAATATTCGGATTTTCTTTTCTGCGACTTTATTATGTCGTCCCCAGATACATAAACAACCGATTTCTGTGGCTATATTATAATACCCCTCAATAAACATAGAAAGATAATCGCTTTGAGAAAAGATTCTTACATCATCAACATCATCATTATTTATAATAAATGACCCGCGTAAATCGGAATAAAATACATTCGGTTTTGAAAAATCAATATTTGTAATTTTTGAAAGAGTAAACTTAATCGGTTTGTCTAAGAAAAATAATACTTTTTTCAACTTTGTCGGACGATTAAATATGAATTCTTTAGAACCAAGCCGCGGTAAAAAACCATCCTGAATAGCAAATGAAGCATGTGCGTGAATATCATTTAATTTGTTTTTAGTTAAGAGATGAAGTTTCGCAAAACCTACCCCTTCGACTTGATTTGGAAGATTAAAGATTTTTGTAGCGACTTCATTTGAATCAATTTCTAATGCAAGAAAATGAATGTCTGAATTATGACAGATTACATCATATTTGCCTTTCGCGCTCAATGTTCCTTTGGCATAATCTGTCTCAGGTATTATAAAATTAACAATATCATCTTTTAGATTACCCAAAATCTCGACATCATGAAGATAAAATTTTGAGTGAATTATTTCGCCAACTTTTATTCTGCCTTTTTTAATATCAATATTATGAACTTTATGTTTACCTGATTTTTCGCTATGAAATCCGGCTTTAATTGAATCTGCGTTACCACGTTTTACATAATATTTTTGCAGATAAATATCTATATCATTTACCTTTAAACCATTAGAAAAATCATTATCCGCATTGAGCAATAATTTTATCGGAGAATCGAAAAACGTACCATCCGCATTGATTTTTAATAAATTATCAGAAGCCTTAACCGCAGTTTCTTTTAAATACAAATAATCACGATGATGGGTATCAAAAAGATTCAAAAATCCCGTAATATGTTTATTTATAAAATCATATTTTAAATCCGCATTAAATGTTCCATGATCCAAAAAGTCCTTTAAAAATGACTTTATAAATACAACCGGAATATTATCGACAGTCTTTAAACTTATATATGATGGCTTGAAATATCCATTTCTTTTAATAAACAAACCATCACCTAAAAGTATAGGCTTGCGACCTTTATCAATAAATTCATATTTATAATTTTTTAAATAAATTCTATCACCCTGTTTTAAAGTATGAGCACTTATTTGACGGTAACGTTCCATATTATCAAGATTTCCGTACTTGCTTATAAGATTATTACCGGGCTTTACACCAAGAATATATGTAATATTCACATCTTTTTTGTGAACCCTGTATTGAACTTTTGCACTTGCTCTGCCAATTATTTGAACAGGTTTAAAATACTTTTTGGTAAATTCATTTGTTAAATCTGAACGAACATTCCCAACAGTTCTAACATCATCTGTTGCAATACCTGAGATATAAACATCCGTATAAACAGGTTCTCCGCCAAATGTACCGTTAGCTTTTGCCTGCATATTTCTGTCTTTAAATTCAAATACAACATCCGGCAAAACTACAGGAATCATAAATTTGGAAAAATCCGCACGAAGCCCGTGAGTATGGCATTTCCCATTAACTCCGCTTTTGGAAAATCTTAAATCCACATCCATTTTCCCGTCAAAATTATGAAAATTCTCGATAAAATTTTTCTTGCCAAAATGCTTTAATCTATAAAAAAAAAGAAAGGCTTTTTCCAACTCCTCTACAGGTAAATCCCTGCCATACATATGCAAGTTCTTAAACTCTCCCGATACATAAAGTTTAGACTTCCCAAAATCAATTGATAAATCATCTAATAATAAATTATCAGTATAATAAATAAAACCTTCTTTTCCTATATAAACAGGCTGTTTTGCATACGCACTGTCAAACCTCGCCAAAAACCCGCAGACTACACCGTCTTCTGTTTTTTGTGATATTAAGTTTGTAATTGTAACAGTGGATTTTTCATCCAGTTTTACAAAGACATTATTAATTTTTAAAATAGGGAAATAACCAAGATTAAATGAGGATTTACCGGATTTTCTTTTTTGTTTTTCAGCAAAATCTTTTACTAGCGAAAAATCAGCATAAATATTGTCCAGTGTAACGGATTTAGGTTTTACAGACAAGACATTTGACTCATACAACAGCGAATCAAAATTTACTACATCTACACCCTTATCTGTTTGTGATAAGACTTTATTAACTTTAACATCAAAAGATAAATTCGGATTAGTTTTAAAACGAAAACCCTCAATATTAACCGGGAAACCCATTTTTTCAGCAATTAAATTTTCATACTTTTTTAGCATAAACCCTGAATTTAAAATAAAAGGTACTCCAAACAATAAAAATGAATAAAAAATTACTGATGCAAAAACAACTGATATAAAAATAATATTTAGTTTTGAAAATTTCATAGAATTATTCTAACACAAGAAGGCGCCGGAGCAATAGCTCCGGCGCCGGAAATTATTTGCTTTCTTTTTTGAATTTATCTTTAAATTTTTCAATTATAGATTTATCTTCTTTTACGTCCTCTACAGAAGGTTGAGAAGCGGCTGCAGCTTGTTCTGCTCTTAATTTTATAAGTTCTTCCACTGATAAATTTTCTTCACCTGCTTGTGGTACAGGTATTGTATCAACAAAATTTTGAGCACTTTCTATTTCGGAATTCAATGCAAGCCACTTGAAAGATTTAATCATTTTTAAAGGTTTTCTTGTATCTCCGTGAAGTATAATTTGGAATTTTGTTGCATAATCATCTGATTTTCTTTCATCAAGCTCCGGTATAGCCTTCATTTCTTCTTCGGATACTGCTTCACAGAAAATAGAAAAAGATTTTGCAGCTACTACATTTAAGCCCGGAGTATTTTTTATCAAATTAACAGGATTAATATTAGCAAGCGGTCCTAAATGATCAGAAAACGCAGAAGCAAGCTTACCACGCAATTTCAAATCTGCACTGTTATCAATCAGTCCGACTTTACCAGCTATATACATAGACATAACATCTCCCTGTGATTTTATAGGAGAAACTTCCGCAAAACCATCTTTAAAGGTTAAATGCCCAAATAAAGAATTAAAATGAGAAGTATCAATTGTCACAATATTTGTAATAACAGAACCAATTGTTGATGAGAAAAACGCGTTTTCTCTGATATTTTCAGCCATAAGGAAATTTTCGAATTTACCGAATGGTCCTAACTGACCGTCTTTTATATTAAAATCAGCAAAACCTTTCAGCGTTTTCATCTGTTCTTCCATTGTGACACCTTTTAATGAAATATCAGCAATAAAATTCAAATCACCTGACAGAGTATCTTTCATATCCATTACATCAAGCAAAATCTTTTCAACATCAAAATTTCTACCGCTTAATTTGGCATTAAGTTCAGTTGTAACAAGGTTCATTGACACATCACCAATTACATTTCCTTTCATTGTCAATGTCCTTAAATCATTAAGATAAAAAATATTTTTAAACAATGAAATTCTTCCTGTAGTATTGTCTGCGACAATATTACCTGTAACAATTCTTCGAAGATTAATACTTCCTCTAAGGATTTCAACAGGAATATCAGCAGGCGAGGATGATGCGGTATTTGCTGAAGGCAGGGCTTTCATTGCCGCCTCTGAAACCTGCATAAGCTTATCTACATCAATAAGTCTTGAATTTACCCTGACATCTGCTAAACGCGAATTTGATAACAGATTCCAATTTGATAATATATTTATATTAAAATCCGAACCGTTCGAAATCACATCACGAATATTAACCCGTACATCACGAGTTCCAAGATGTGCATTTATATCTCGGACTGTAGTCATCAATTCAGGGATTCTCAAATTCCTTACATAAAAATTCCCGTCAATTTTCAAAGCATCAAGATACCCGAACAAATGAAGTTTTCCGCCAAAAATAAATTTTGACTGAGGGAATACACATATTGAACCGTTTAAATCATCTTTTACTGTTACTTTGAATAAATTTATGAACGGATTAGTACTCAGATTAGAAATCATAGCCCTAACTCTTACAATTTCTCTGGCATTGAGCAGATTTAAAGCTAAATTATCTCTAAACGGCGCAGATGGTTTTCTCAAATACAATCCTGATTTATAAACCTTAACTACATCATCGTTTTTTTCGACCAGAAGCTGAACAAGAAGTTGTTTACCTATAATTTCATCAATTCTGACAGGAGTAATATAAGAATTAGCACTTGATAACATTTGTACAACTGCTTTAACCTTATCACCTTTTGCTTCCATCTCAGCTTTTACGGGTACTGCGCCCTTTGAATCAAGGAAAGGTGCAACAGCATCACCTGCTAATATTTTCAAGTCAGAATCTGCTAAACTTCCTTTTAAATTAGCTTTAAATTGCGGGGTTGAAATATAATTTAAAAGTTGACCATTCAATGTTAATAAAGAATTTTTATTTAATCTTATATCAGAATCTCTTATAACAATATTTTTACTATCAATATCTGCAACAAGTATTTCATCTGCAATTACAGACCTTGTAGCAGGAATATCAACTCTAAAACCACGGTTTTTAAATTTGCCGCGAACTTCACCGGAGTAATTTAAAACACCAAAACGCGCAAGTTTATTTGATATCACAAAGGTTCCGGCTCTGTCATTAAATACAAAATCTTCTAAGTCTGCTTTACATAAAGCTAAAATTTCTTTTATTTCACCCCTGACTTTTACATTTAAAGATAAGAAGCCTGATTTTAAATCATATGCATTTTTAACTTCTTTTGGTGCAAAAGCCAAATATAACCCCGGTAACGGAATTTTATTTGCTGTAATATTTATATTTGCAATAGAATCAGAATCTATTTTTCCTGAAATATCAAGCGGCTGTTTATTAATTAAAACATGTGTATTTTTTACTTCAAAAATATTATCATCAAACAAGAAATTAGCATTAATATTATTAAATAAAAGCCCTATACTTTTATCAAAAATGTTACCGTCTCGAATAATAAATTTACCATCTGATTTCAAATCCTGAAAATCTGTTTTAAAACGGAAGTTTGAGAATAAATACCCGCTTGCACTCATTTGAGCTATATCATTTTTCACATGAATTGTATCCAAATATGCTTTTAAAATTGTCAAAATATTAGAAAAATGAACTTTTGTCGATTTTAAAGCGACTTCGGCAGAATGTTTTTTACCGTAATTAAACTTACCGGTAAAATTTAAATACTCACTGTCGGTTACAAACAGGTTAGAATCTACTTCACTTCTATAACCGTGAGCCGCAACCTTGAAATAAGATTTTGGAAGCTCTAATCCTGATAAAGTAACAGTCGTATTATCAATATTAAAAAATCCCTTTGCCCAAATTTTCTTATTTTTCTTATTTTGTCTTATTTTAAGCTTAGTACTTATATCAGATTTCAAATTATAATCACGATATACTTCAACAGGATTAACAAAAGGAAGCGCAAAAACCGCTTCATTATCTTCTTCTACCTGAGCTTTCGGAAACTCAGGTAGAAATGTATTTATATCAATATTTGCCGTAATATTTGTATCTTCATCGCTTAAAAATTTCGCATCTGTTTTTAATTTTGCAACTTTTCCGTTAAAATATCCGAACTTTAACATTTCCCCTTTTAAAGTTAATTTATGAGAAGATTTTGTATCATCAATAACAACTTTATAGTTATTTAATTTCACGGAAGGAATAAAAATTTTAATCTTAGAAACATCAAATGGGAGGCTGTCAACGTCTTCTGCCATAAATTTTGGAGGATTTAATCTGCGTTCTTCTCTTTGTTTATTAATTATATCTTCATAAACTTTGGCGGCTTTAAACTTTTGCCCGTCCATAATTTCTACATTAAGATTCGGCGATTCAACATCAAAGGCGGAAACTCTTACACTCATTTTCAACAATGATGGTAAAAACAACTTTGTTCTAACAGAATCCGCACTAAAAAATACAGAATCATCAGGAAGTTTTACTTTTAAATTTTTAGCCTTAATACCTGCTTCCAATAAAGGACTTGTAATTAAATTAACACTGTCAAAATCAACAGTTACACCTGCATTATCTTTCACAAGCTGTTGGAGCTGAGGTTTATAATTATTTAAATCAACAACATGCGGCAGTACCAGTAAAAATACCAAATATAAACACAAAATAAATGATAAAGCAGTATATCCCGTTATTTTCCAAAATTTATTCATAAACCCTCCGTGTAAGTTACTTACCTTTGAGTATAAAATAAACATGCATCTATATCAGGAAACCGGATTTCTGAATTTACAATAAGAAATATTATTTTAATAAAAAACTATATTGTTGAAATAAAATTTCCAAAGATTCTTTTTCTGTATTTGTAATCTTATTAAACACAAAAATTGTATCTTTTGAAGGGTCAATTAAACAAAATGCACCACAATATTTAATTAATTCGTTATAAGCATCTTTATCATATTTCAAACGATAATCTGCCGGCAGATTATCCCCATATATAACAAGATTAAAAGAATCCTGATACATATTTACCTGTTCTTTTACTTTTGAAAATTTGAGATATTTTCTTTAACTTTCTTCTCCGGTGAAAATATTAAAACGGAAAACTTAGGCTTTGAATTATATACAGTATTAAAATCCTTATTGTTAACAAGAAAATCTTTTACAAAATTCGGAATCTGATAAACTGAATACCTAACTCCGGTTTCTCTTAAATTATTAGCAAGAATCGGAGGAAGATATTGTGAAGTAACAGTTTTGAAATACCCATAGGATTCACCCGCTCTGGTCTTTGAAAACATATAACTATTTTGCAAACTTAAAAATGCAATCACTAAAGCTATAATAAATACTAAAAAATGTTTCATATATATTTATATACCAAAAATATTAAATAAAAAAAAGAGCCTGCGAATGAGGCTCATTGGAATTAAGAATAGCTGGAAGTATGAAAAAGATTAATTATATTAAACCTTATAAATAAATTTATACTATTAACTAAATGGGTAAACTTTTTTTTTACAACTTTAATACTCGAATTTTTCATAAATAACCTGTTTGTGGTATTGTTTAAGTTATAAAAAGGAGCACTTATTATGAACATAAAAAAAAGATACATATTAGCAGCAATTGCAATGATAATATTAACAGTATTTTTCCTAAGCATATCTGTTGCTCCTGAGAAATCAAAATTTGATATTGATCCAAAAATGCCAAGAATCGGACAAAAATTGTGGACATATAATATGAATAAACGCGAATGGAGAAAACATTCCGATAATGATGAAGATACTTCTAAAGAAGAAATAGTACTTCAAATGCAATTCCCGGAAGGTAACGGCGGCTATACTTCATACTATCTTTTAACTGGAAACAGTCAGGTTCCTAAAGAAGATGTATGGATTGGTGAAGGCAGTCAGGAATTTTTAATCGGCAAAAAACTTTATTCTTATTTCCCAAAAACCTTTGAATTTTATGAAATTATATTCAATGGTGTAAAATTTGTTCCGAGAAAATTATCTTCTGATGAAATTTCAGAAATTTTCAAAGGTTATAAAATCATCAAAGTTTCAGAGCTTCACAAAGGAACACTGAAGTTAAAAGCTTCCGGTAAAAACAATAAATTCATAATTATAAATGACGAAAATATAGATTTTTATAAATACTATATCGTTCCAAATGACAGTAAAAAAATGCAGATTGAAGATTTTTCAAACCAGTTTAAGGTAACAGATGAAGTTGATATAAGAATTCAACGTCTTGAAGGCTGTTCCAAAAATTACCCTTGTTATGAAATAAAAATAGATTGGTAAGTATGATTTCACTAATAACAAATCCCATTATAATTTCAGTAATATTGCTTTGTGTACTTTGTTTGTGCAGAGTGAATGTCCTACTTGCCCTTATCATATCCTCTGTAGTAGGTGGTATTGCAGGGCATATCGGACTTTCTGAGGTTATGGACATTTTCATAAAAGGAATGGGAGGAAACGCTGAAACTGCACTGAGTTATATTCTGCTCGGGGCGTTCGCGGCTTCAATGACTCATACCGGTTTAGCACCTGTCTTATCAAAAAAAATAGCAAATACTATTCAGTCTAAAAAATTCTTATTAATATTTATTCTGACCGGAATCGCAATACTTTCTCAGAACTTAATCCCGGTACATATCGCATTTATTCCTATACTTATACCGCCATTGCTTGTTGTGATGAATAAATTAAAATTGGATAGACGAGCAGTTGCATGCGGTCTTGCATTTGGTTTAAAAGCTCCTTATATTATGATTCCTGCAGGGTTTGGGTTGATTTTCCAGGGACTTATAGCCGAAAACCTTGTACAAAACGGTGTCGAAGTTTTTAAAAATGACATTTGGAAATCTACTTCGTTATTAGGTTTAGCAATGTTTATCGGATTTTTAATTGCAATTTTTATAACATACAGAAAACCTCGTAAATATTTGAATTTAGAAGTGAACCAACCAGAAGATAAAGAGGATTTACACCTTACAAAAAATCATTATATTACTCTTGCTGCGGCAGTTTTAACACTTGTTGTACAACTCTGGACAAATTCTTTACCGCTTGGTGCACTTATAGGTTTAGCTGTAATTTTTGGATTCAAAGCAATTGACCATAGCAAAATGGACAAACTTATAAATGAAGGGGTCGGGCTGATGGGTTATGTCGCATTTGTAATGCTTGTTGCCGCAGGCTTTGCTGCGGTTATGAAAGCTACAGGAGGAATTGATACCCTTGTAAATTACATAACACCATTTATGATGTCTAATAAAATAATCGCCGCAAGTTTAATGCTTTTTGTAGGCTTATTTATTACTATGGGAATTGGAACTTCTTTTGGTACAATCCCGATTTTAGCCGTATTATATGTTCCTATATGTATAAAATTAGGTTTTAGTATTCCTTCAACTATAATTGTTTTAGCAGCAGCTGCAGCACTTGGCGATGCGGGTTCTCCAGCTTCTGATACAACTCTTGGACCTACAGCAGGGTTGGATGCTGACGGACAGCACAACCACATCTGGGATACATGCGTTCCAACATTTTTACACTACAATATTCCGCTTATTCTTATGGCAATACTGTCTGTTATTATTTTTAAATAAGTTAATCTTAATTAATATTTTCTTTTTTGAAAAATATTATCATGATATCATACTGTTATTATGGCTGATGTAGAACCAAAATACGTACCGCTCCACTTACACACAGAATACTCATTACTTGACGGAGCAATAAGAATAGGGGAATTATTATCATTTTGTAAGGAAAATAACTTTCCAGCTGTCGCAATTACTGACCACGGGGTTATGTATGGCGATATGGAACTTTATGAACTAGCAAGAGATTCCGGTGTAAAACCTTTAATGGGATGCGAATTTTATGTTCATAACGGAGACATTACAGAACATGACAAAACTAATAACCCTTGTTATCACTTGGTCTTAATTGCAAAAAATAACATCGGTTACCAAAATATAATCAAATTAACATCTATTGCCTGGTGTAAAGGCAGATACGTAAAACCTCGTATTAATTGGGAACTGCTGGAACAATATCACGAAGGCTTAATATGCTGTTCTGCATGTCTTGGTGGTGAAGTCTTACAAAGCCTTTTAAAAAATGATTATGAAAGTGCCAAAGCAATTGCACAAAAATATAAAGATTTGTTCGGTGAAGATTATTATATAGAACTTCAAGATCACGGTATGGAAGAGCAAAAACGCACCAACCCTGAGCTTATACGTCTTGCCAAAGAACTTGATATTGAAATGGTTATCACAAACGACTCTCACTATTTGAGACTTGAAGATGCAGATATGCACGATACTTTGCTTTGTATGCAGACAAACAGCGACAAAGACGATCCTAACCGTTTCCATTTTCCAAATAACGAATTTTACGTAAAAACAGTTTCTCAATTAAGAGATTCTTTTAAGTGGATGGATTCTGAGACATTTGACAGATGTATTAAAAACACCGTTGATATTGCCGAAAAATGCCACGTAATGCTTGAACTCGGTAAAAGTCCGCTTCCTGAATACGATGTTCCTGCAGGATATGATATTGATACCTACCTAGAATATATTGTACACACAGGATTAAAAAAACGTTACGGCGAAGTTTCAAAAGACATTCAAGAACGTGTAAAATATGAGCTCGGCGTAATTCAGCAAATGGGGTTTTCCGCATATTTTGTAATCACCTGGGACTTTATTCATTACGCTAAAACCCACGGAATTCCCGTAGGTCCGGGCAGAGGTTCAGCGGCTGGTTCAGTTGTTGCGTACGCACTTGAAATTACAGACCTTGACCCGATTGAACACAAACTCTTGTTCGAAAGATTCCTGAATCCTGAACGTTTCACCATGCCCGATATCGATATCGACTTCTGCATTGAACGACGCGGTGAAGTTATCGACTACGTAACTAAAAAATACGGAGAAGATAAAGTCTGCCAAATTATTACATTCGGTACTTATGCTGCAAAAGCTGCATTTAAAGGAGTTGCCAGAATCCTTAAAGTTCCTTTCTCTGAAGCAAACAGACTTGCAGGATTGATTGAACCGGCAATTGAACTTGCAATGAGTATCAACGACAAAGCTAAAACTCTAAAAAAAGCTATGGAATATGATGGCTCTGAACTTAAAGCTTTATACGACAAAGATGAACAGGTAATGATTGATCCGACAGAAGGCAAAACAGTCGGAATGAAAAAACTTATTGACCTTGCAATAGGTATTGAAGGCTTAAAAAACAATACAGGTACACACGCGGCAGGGGTAATTATTGCGCCAAAACCGCTTGATGAAATCCTCCCTGTTCAACCGTCAAAAGACGGAATTATTCAAACAGGTTACCCGCCTCATGCCGTAACCGAAGTTTTGAGTCTTTTAAAAATGGACTTTTTGGGGCTCCGAAACCTTACAACAATCTATAAAACCGTTGATATGATTAAACGTCGTCAGGGAATTGAACTTGCAATCAACGACATTCCGCTTGATGACAAGCCTACATACCAAATGCTTATGAACGGCGATACAGACGGTGTATTCCAGCTTGAATCTCAGGGTATGAAAAACCTTGTAAAACGTTTAAGACCGGACGTATTTGAAGATTTAGGTGCTTTAGTTGCCCTGTTCCGTCCGGGTCCGTTAGATTCAGGGATGGTTGATGACTTCGTTGAAAGAAAACACGGACGTCAGGAAATTTCATTTGCTCACCCGCTTTTAGAACCCGTACTGAAAGATACTTACGGTACAATTGTTTATCAGGAACAAATTATGCAGGTGTTCCAAATCTTAGCTGACTATTCACTCGGTCAAGCGGATATGGTTCGCCGTATGATGGGTAAGAAAAAAGTCGATGAAATGGAAAAGCAAAAAGGACTATTCATCGAACGCTCCGCAAAACACGGAATGACTGCAGAAGGCGCAGAAACTTTATTTAACCAAATTCTAAGTTTCGCATCATACTGTTTTAACAGGTCACACTCTGCTGCGTACGCATTTGTTGCATACCAGACAGCTTATCTGAAATGCCACTATCCGATTGAATACCTTTCAGCACTTCTATCAAGTGTTGCCGGAGATTCAGAAAAAACTCAATTATATATTGAAGAAGCTCTAAAAAAAGGTATAAAAGTTCTTCCGCCTGATATTAACCATTCACTTGCAACATTCACACCCGATGGCGAAAATATCAGATTTGGTCTTGCATCAATCAAACAAGTCGGGGAAGGCGTAATTGAAGAAATTATCAAAGAACGTGAAGAAAACGGTGACTTTAAATCTATATACGATTATATCAAAAGAGTTGATGTTAAATGTACAAATAAAAGAACTCTTGAAGGCTTAATCAAAGCCGGCGCGTTTTCAACAATCGAAAAAAGCCGTAAGCAATTGATGGAAAACCTTGACTATATCACAGCTACAGCTTCAAAAGAAGCTAAACAAAAAGAATCAGGACAGGGCAGTTTATTTGACATGCTTGGAGATACCGCGGCAATTGATAACGCAAAATTTACGCTTGCAGGTTCTGACGAAGAATATGATGCACGCCAAATTCAACTGTTTGAAAAAGAATTCTTAGGATTCTACGTAACAAGTCACCCGCTTTCAACAATTAGAGATAAATTACCATTCTTAATGACACACAAAATCTCTGAAATTCCAAGCATTGCAAACGAAAAAATCGTTACAATCTGCGGACTTGTCACAGGCATAAAACAAATTCCGACAAAAAATGATCCGACAAAATTTGTTCGATTTGTGACAATTGAAGATTTATCCGGAAAAATTGATACACTTGCATTTAATTCAAAAATCGCAGAATATAATGATTATCTTCAGCAAGAACAAAGGATTATTGTATCAGGCAAAGTCAGCCGCCGAGGCGATGATGATCCGCCTATAATATTAATTGATACAGTAAAACCTGTCGATAATTCAAATATTTTTACAATCGAACTTAAAGAAGCAATGAAATATGAAGAATTGTTCTTACTTAAACAAATGTTATGCCAGCACTCGGGTTCTGACCCTGTAATGCTAAAACTGCCGGACTTAACAGGAGAGGTAAAAATCCTGGCTTCTTCAATTTTCTGGGTAAATTCTTCTAACGATTTGACAAATACAGTCAAAAAAGGGTTCGGTGAAAAAGTTGCGATTTCAATAAAATCAATGGATACAGATATAAAAGACGAGGTATAAAAACCTCGTCTTTTGATATTAATCTAAATTTATATTGTGTTCAAGAAAATCAACTACATCAATTGGTTTTCCTACTTCATTTGCATTTTTCAGAACCTGCGGCAATACTTCTAAATTTTGCTTAACTTTAGCCGTATCAGCTTTTTTCAATGCATCCAAATTACAAAAATGTTGAACCTTCTTAGAAGAATTTTCAATAATATCAAAAATTCTACCTAAAAGTCTTATATTTTCAGGTTTTCCATCACTTGAGCATAAATGCTGAACAAAATTAAAGAATTCGTTATTTTTGCTATAATCCATTGTATAACCGCCTGATAATGTATCTTTTGCGATAGCCGGGACAGCTTCTTTGACAGCTTTCATATGCTCAGATAAACCACTCATAGCAGGTAAATCATAACTAAATAAACGAGTTAAAAAATATTTAGAATTAGTAGCATCAGAATTATTAATTACTGTTTCAGCAAGCTCCAATGCACCCGAATTCTTTTTACTGGTTTCCGGAAGCATACTTAATATATGCCCCATAATAGATTTGCCATCTTTTTGAGCTTCTAATAAATTAATATTCGTATTCAACATTTGTGTGGTCTTTGCTAAATCAATAACATCATGTGCTAAACCTAGATGTTTAGGATTCATGTCATCTAAATGTTTTGCAAATTCTGCAATTTCAGGATTATTTTTTGAATAAGCCTTAATAGAATTTATCAGTTCAGAGACTGAATTTGCTCTTGGTTCACGAGTTACCGCTCCCATTGTTTGAAATCCGCCTTGTAAAAAGCGATTAGGTAATTTAACAGCTTCACCAGAAACTTTAGATAATAGTGACATGGGGTAAATCCTTTCTAATTTCTACATATTTCTTGCCATTATAAAGTAAAAACATTAGAAATAATGCTAACTTTAGAGAGAATATAAATAAAAGTTTACAAAAAAATAAAAAATATTAAAAAAGTACTTGATATTTTTTTCAGTAAGTACAATAAAGAGGTAATCCAAATATGCGGGAGTAATTCAGTGGTAGAATGCCTCCTTGCCAATACGATACAAGGCATTTTGATAGATTTTGATGTAATTATATAAGTTTAGATAAAACCTTTTAAAAGAAGGTTTTTTTAGTATTTTAACTATCCAAAAATTTAGACAGATTTTGATAAACTTATATAACTCTTGGACACTTTTTGGACACCTAGTATATTAAATAGATTGTTTTAAATCTTCTATAATCTTGCTAAAGTGTTGATTGTTTAATACTTGGTGTATAAATTCATTAACTGGCATACCAAAAGATTCAGCATAGTTGTTTAAAACTTCTTTGTCGCTTAAATATATTGTTGCTTTTGTTATAGGTAAACCCTTTGAAGGTCTACTAGCTCCAGCACGTTTCCCCCTCTAGGCATTGTACTATTCTCCTGTGTTAATTTTAATATAACATACCCCATACTTTTTTCAAAATATAACTACTGTTATATTTGAGATGTAACTCAAAAAGTGAACAAATATTAAACTAATAATATCATTACACTAGTAGTATTACTTTTCATAGTGTAGCTATGGCATGGAATCTGTATAGACACATTAAATTTGTTATACTATGATGAATTTAAGGGTAGTACCACACCAACCCGCCCGCACAAGTATTTTACTAAGAAATCGGTGGTAGAAGGGAGGTGAAAGCTGTAATTAGCAAAATAATAATGCTACTACTGGCTTTAGCAATTGCAGTAATAGCATTTAAAATTTAACAATCATAGGGTACTAAGTCAAGCCTCAGAGAAGTGACATTTCTTTGGGGCTTGCCCCTATGTTTACATTATTTACGATTACCCTCTTTTTGTCAATATAAATTTGTATAAATTTCTTAATAAATTTGTATATTTTAAGCAATTTTTGAAAAGAAAAAAACTTTATGTTTATATAAAGGGGAATATTATGATAGCAGTTTCAGTTTTACGCCAAATGGCAAAAAATGGATGGACAATCGCAAATAGAAAAGCTGTAATTTCACAAATTGGTAAAAATAACTTTGATGAAATAGCAATGTTAGCAAAAAAAACAGGTAGAACAGGCGATATCTTTAGATATACTGATGCAAAATGGTTTCTAAAACCAAATGAAATATTTGCAACTAAGGAGGCTCTAACACAAACAAATAAATTATATCATGGTTCACCTTTTTCTTTTGAAGCTTTTGATATTACAAAAATTGGAGCTGGTGAAGGTATGAATAAATATGGCAGGGGCTTATATTTATCAAGGACTAAGCATAAAGCTCCATTTTATGCAAATATACGTAGTGTAGATGCCCCAATACACTTAGGTTCAACAAAACCTCTTCCTAATGCAAATCCAACTGTTTATACTGTACAAGGAGCTAATAATTTAAATTTAAAATTATGTTCTAATTTAGAAGCAAAAAAGATAAATGCAAATCAAGCTACTTTTCAAGCTCAAAATCCTAATATTGATGGATTAGAACTTCTTGGAGGAGATGTAACAATATTCCCTCAATCTGTACATAAATTATCTATTTTAAAAAAAGAAAGTGCTATTGATTTTGTGAGAAACAATAAAAATTATAATTTTAGAGATTGGACTACTGATACTGTTAAATTAAATAGTATTTATCAAACATAAATTTTAATAGAATGTATAATAAAAATAACAAAACATCTATATTATGCATACAGCTATAACAACATTCAATCCAGCATTTAAGGCTGTTTTAAACTGTAAAATTTATATTAACGTAGAAAAATGCTATTTAAGTAATAGCTGGTGGTATTTATAAAAATATATCTAGACACTACACACATTATTTATAAAAAATAGATGATTAGTTTAAAAAATAAAGCCTAGTTTTACACTAGAATTTGATTTATATGGTGTAAAAAGTTTTATTAAAATGATTGAAGCATAAGCTCCAATACCAACATTGACCTTACATCCACCATCTACGTAATTTTTTAAATTCATAATAAGAGTGGTAGTAAACTGCTTTTTGAAAGGCAAAGAGATTAAAAAATTTCTAGGTATAGGAGGGCTTTAGATTATAGTACTAAATTTCATAAAATCTATGTAAGAGAAAGTGAATATAAGGCAAAAGCTGATGAACCTAAGACGGAATCTTCTGTAAAAGATATTGACATGCATGCTGATGTGAGAAAAATCCTTTTAGAGCAAAAGCTGAAAACGTGTAATTCTGAATTTGTTTTCCAAAATACAAAAGGTAGCATGTTTATGGGCAACAATGTAACAAGAAGACTTTTTAAGCATGTAGTTAAGGCAAGTGATATAGGGCATGTAAGACTTCACGACACACGTCATACTTATGGCAGTCTTTTACTAGAAAATAATGCACCAGTAAAATATGTACAAGAACAAATGGGGCATTCATCTTGTAGAGTAACATTAGATATTTACAACCACTCAAAAAGTAAAGAAATTGCTAATGAAATACTAACAAAAGTAAGAAAAGCATCATAGCAAATTAAATCAAATGGACACTTTTGGACACTTTCTAAAAAATAAAAAATTTTAGGAAGTGTCTTTTTATATGTATAAAAATTAGATGTAGATTAAAATATAAATTATCACTTGACTTCAAAAAATTAGCATGTATTATATTAGTATACCTGCGGGGGTAATTCAGTGGTAGAATGCCTCCTTGCCAAGGAGGATGTCGCGAGTTCGAGCCTCGTCTCCCGCTCCATAAAAGACCGATGAGCATTTGTTCAGCGGTCTTTTATTTTTGTTAGGAGTAAGAGGCGAGAAGAGCCTCGTTGCTATGGCTCTTTGCGAGATTTATCGAGTATTAGAGACATAGTACCCTGTGTGGCTCCCGCTCCATAAAGAAGAAGGTTTTAGGACCTTCTTTTTTATTACTTAATCTCTAAAGAAAAAATAATATGAAAATAATACCAATTAACTCAACAAGAATTTATACCCGTAGTAATAACCAATTAAACTACACAAATATGACTCCGCCACAAGATACTGTATCTTTTAGCGGTTCAATTGAAAATTTAGAAAGTAAATTATCCACAGCTTTTTCTTCTTCACTTTTATTTGTCATTACATTTTTAAAAAAATTTTCAAATTTTCTTAATGAAATAACTATTCTATCTAGTTTTTCCTCTGCACTAGACATTTGAGGACACCGTTCCGTAGCATCTTCTGCGTACTTATACTGTAAGAATGCATAACCTTTCAGGTTTCTTACCCATGTTTTATTAAAAGATTCTTTTTTTCTAACTAATGGGTAAGTTTCTTCTTTCAGAACATTAACAATAGTTGTAATAGGAGATAAGCGCAAATCCGCTTCAACTGATCCTACATTTCTATATCGACCATTAGGACCATCTATACAATAACCTTTTTCATCTACTTTAAGATGCCAGTGTTTATAATCTTTAATTTCTTCACCTAGTTTTTCAAGAAATTTCAGATTCTGCATGGATTCTTGTTTGAGAAATGCTTTTGCTGATGGCTTAATTTTTACATACCAAAATTTGGTGACTGCATATTATTATTAACTTGCACATTATTCTCCTTTTAAATCACATACGCGTATATATATTATCATAAAATTCGTAAAAAATTATGCTAAATTATTTGAGAAAAATATCTACTTTGAGAATAATCAAACAGACTGCCTGTTTACATACCGCACTATAAAAAGCTTTTTATTTTATTTCAAAGTTAAAAAGCTTCTTACCAAAATACTCCTGAGAAAATTCATTCGCAAAATTTATAAGATTTGGCGAAAAATCACTTTCCGGTATTATAAAAGTATAAATTTTATCAGAGTTGTTAAGATGCTCAAAATATTCTTTATCACTTATGGAAAGCATTTTATTATCATTTTTCAAAACTAAATATTTTAAGATTTTATGATAAATTAATTTTTCTGACCAGGTATAGAACGGAATTTTATCAGTAGGTTCACCTTTGATAAGTTTAAAATATTTTATTAGCTCAATTTTTCGCTCAACGTTTTTAGGATTTCTCGAAATCCTTAAAGGTTCTTTCATTATCAATTGCACAGCTTCTTCTTTACTAATAGCCATCTGCCTTGCATACTCCTCGACTTTTTGTAGAATATTTTCTGGCTTAAGTATTAGAAAAGCAACTTCCTTTGAGCTCAATTTAACAAATTCTTCCTTAGATATTCCTAATAATCTTGCAGATGATTCAACCCTTTTATTAATCGTTTCAGGCAATGCATATAGAAGCTGTGGTTGTCTAATTGCTATTTTTAAATATTCTTTTTTTGATAACCCGAAAAGTATTGCACAAGTCTCAGCTTTTTGGTTAAGAGTTTGAGGAGATTGATAAAATAACGGTGGTTGTACCAGTGCTGCTTTAATAAATGTTTTTCTTTCAATTCCCAGTAAAGAAGCTGATAAATCAACATTTTTAGCAAGGGTTTCCGGTTTTTGGTATAAAATTTGAGGATGTTTTAAACCGGTTTTTATAATTTTTTCTCTTGGTATTTCCAACAACTGTGATAAATTTTCAATATTTGTATTTATTTTTTCTGGAGTATAACAGAATAAAACAGGTTTCATCATTGCAGACTGCAAATATTGTTCCTTTTTAACTCCAAGCAACTGTGCAGTTTTTGATACATTTGCACTAATACTTTCCGGTTTTCTGCCAAATAACTGAACCTGCTCAATATATAAAGTGGCAAGTTTTTCTTTTGGAACATTTAATAATTCTGCTGTTCTATTAATTCTTTCAATAAATACTGAAGTATCTTGTTCTACTAAATAAGGTAATTTTATTATTTTTTTTGTAATCTCACGGGTACTTTGTCTTAAATTATAAGTATACTTTAATTCAGCTGCAAATTCATCAAAACTTGAAGGAAGGATATCATTATCATATTGAATTTGAGCAACTGTTGAAACTATTTTTTTCCTGATTCCTGCGCAAGATTCTCCCTGACGTTTTGCGATACTAGTGTAACTTTCTCCTGTAGCTTTTTGTTCCAAGAGTTCTTGCCGATCTGCTGAAATTTGAGATTTAGATTTTATTCTTTTATCCAGTTCTGAGCTTATTACAGCTCTTTCCTCTTCCGATTTTTGGCTTGCATAGGTTTTAACTCGGTCTTCCGAAAAAAAATTTTCCATATTATGAAAAGAAACCTCTCGTCTGTTAAATTCAGGTTTTAAATCGTCTTCATCCGGACAAATTGAATTTAAGTATGAAATAAGGGATAATGCCGTAATATTTTCCTGTGTAATTTGCTCCAATTTTTCAAATAATGCAAGATACAGATTTTGTAAAAAATCCTCAGTATAATGAAATAATCTTACTTTTTTACTGGCTTCTTTTTGCAAGTGTTTATCAAGAATTACAAAAATGTCAGATTTACTTTTTTCATTATTATCAAGTTTTAATGATTGCAATAGCTCATCAGTCTTTTGTTTTTCTTTATCTGACAGTTTGATAGCTCTAAAGGGAATAGGTATATGTTGTTCTGTAATTCTCATAATTTAATAGTCAATTTAATTTAATAGTTATTCATATCTATGAAAACCGGTAAAAATATTTTTTGTCCAAATAATCTCTCTTGACTCAAATACCTGATAATGAGATAATCAAAGTATGTTTAAGTATTATGGAAAAACTGCACCGTATTTATTTTTATTACCGGCAGGAATTGTACTATTAATTTTCTTTTTTATACCGTTTTTCCAAACAATATTTTTAAGTTTTCAGAATTATTCAACAAATATTTATCACTCAAACTTCAGCGGTCTGCAAAATTATATAGAAATTATCCATAACCCTATTTTTTATAAAGTTATGTGGAATACTTTGTTATACTTGATTCTTGCGGTGCCAGTACTTGTAATTTTTCCGTTATTTTTGGCTGTATTAATTAACCAGAAAATCAAAGGAATAACTCTTTATAAAATTCTTATTTATCTGCCTGTAATTGTTTCCATTGTTGTTGCGGCAATTGCATTTAAATGGTTATACGCGGAACAGGGAATTTTAAATTACATATTAAATGTTTTTCACATTAAATCTATAGGCTGGCTTACAGACCCTAAATATGCAATTTATTCGGTAATTCTGGTAACTATCTGGAAAGGTATCGGATATTATATGATGATTTATCTTGCGGCATTAATGAGCGTTCCTAAAGAATTATACGAAGCTTGTGATATAGATGGTGCAGGATTTTTCAGAAAACATTTAACTGTTACAATCCCGCATATTATGCCTACTATCGCGCTTGTCACAACAATTAGTTCTATTTCTGCAATGAAAATATTTGCTGAAATTTATGTTATGACAAAAGGTGGTCCGTTAAATTCTACTAAAACTATTGTTTATTATATTTATGAAAAAGCATTTGAAAATCTCGATCTTGGCTACGCTTCTGCGATGGCAGTCATTTTGTTGGTAATAGTTATGGTATTTTCATTAGTAAATATATTATGTTTTGAAAGGAATAAGTATCAGCTATGATGGGAGGTAAATGTTATAAAAACTTATGGATACACGTAATATTGATAACTGTTTCTTTGTTATCGTTGTTTCCTTTCATATGGCTTTTATCCACTTCATTAAAAGGTACAGGGGAAAATATTTTCGCATACCCACCAACTATAATTCCAAAGGATTTTACTTTTGCAAACTATATCGGAGTTTGGCATAAAGTTGATTTAATGCGTTACTTTATAAACAGCATGATTGTTGCCGGCGGAACTGTTTTACTAAACCTTATATTATCATCACTTGCAGGATATCCTCTTGCGAGAATGGAATTTAAGGGTAAGAAAATAGCATTTTTTGCAATCCTTGCAACAATTATGGTACCTTTTCAGGCGATAATGTTGCCTGTGTATCTTATAACTTTAAAACTTCATCTTGTGGACAGTGTAAATGATACCTTGGGATTTATCGGACTTATAATGCCGTTTGCAGTGAGTGCATTTGGAATATTTTTAATGCGTCAGGCTTTTCTTGCGATTCCAAAAGAGATGGAAGAAGCCGCAATTATTGACGGATGTAATGTATTTCAAGTATTTTGTAAAGTTCTTCTTCCAATGGTAAAACCTTCACTTGCGGTTCTTGCCATATTTACATTTATAGGTTCGTGGGGAGAATTTCTATGGCCAAGTATTGTACTTACAAAAGAAGCAATGTACACATTGCCTGTCGGTGTTAACAATTTACAGGGAATGTTTTCTTCTAACTGGCGTTTCATTGCAGCAGGGTCTATAATCTCGACTATTCCGATAATTATATTTTTCCTTGCAATGCAAAAATACTTCATTTCAGGCGAAAACGAAGGCGCAATAAAAGGTTAACCGTTTTATGCCGTTTTTAATTTTGAAGTATTTAATTTAATTTTATGATTTGATAAAGTATATATTGTATCTGCAAAATCTGTAATATATTTAGGGCTAATATTATGACGTGCAAAAATCCCCTGATGATAAAGTTCTATCAGTCTGTTTACATACCACTGACAATACATTGGAGTGTTCGGACGCAGTTTTAATTGCTGCCTGAATTCAATACTTTTCCTATCTGAATTTTCACGGGTTGTCGCACCTGCAAAATTTGCCATCATATCTGCCCCGCCGCACGAACGAGGTAACAAATGTTCAACGGATGCTAATGACGGCCAAACTATTCTGTGACCAATTTTTTCAGGCTGTTCATGAGCAATTTTCAATACATACGCTGAAAAACTTTCCTGAGATGTCGGAAGTTTTTGAGCAATTGTGAACATTTTATCATACAATTTCTTATTTGGTAAATCATCTAAAATCTTCAATAAGTCATATAAAAAAGTCTTTCTTGTAAAAGGTACAATAATTTCTTCACGGTTTAATCTGGATTTTGATGTTTCTATTAAACTTTTAAGCTGATTGTTATTTTTCAAAACAGACTTTTTCAAAATATGTTCAATAAACCCCAGAACTTGTTTTTGTCTTTCAATAGTGCTTGCACTTGTTGTATTAGAAAAACGCTTAGTTTCTTTCATAATTTTATTCATAACTTTTTTGGACTTTAAATCAGATCCTTTGGCGATATCTTCTCTTATTTTTGCAAGTTTATACTTAAATTCATAAGATGAAAAAGGAATTACAATAGGTTTTTCATCTAACTTTTTTTCCGTATCTTCCATAAGCAGCTTAAACTTATGCCTATATTCAGGCGGCAAATCGTAAGATGCTTCTGTTAATTCATGAAATATAGGTGTTTGTTTTTTGCGCAAACGCCTTGTATACACAGGTTTTACTTCCTGCAGAATTTCTCTTATATTCATTTTAGGATGAATTTTTGCGCGCTCTGTTATCAATTCTAAAACCTTTGCTTCCATCCCTACAAAGCTGTCTTTATAAGGTTCTAAAGCATTAATAACTTCCAGAGCAGAACGTTTAAAAAGTCCATTTTTCAACCAGCGGCTTAGAACTTTCGGGTCAATCATCGGAACTCCGCAATATATACAAGGGAGTCGGTAAGCAAATAATATTCTTAATTTCGAGGAATTTTGAATTCCTGTAAATGATATTGGATAATAACAAGGCATGCAACTTAAAGAGTTGCCGGCAGAATACAAATTATCCGAATAACAATCTTTCCAATCACTGCTTGATTGGATTTCCTGCCGGTATAAATTGTATTTTGCAAATGATACTGGTTGAATTTTCATATAAACCCTATTAATATTTTAACTCATTTTTGAAAAATATTAAAGTGCTTATTCTTCTGTAATATCTGATGCAAAATGAGACAATGACGGACATTTACCGAAATTATCTAGCATAGCTTTATCGAGTTCTTCTGTCGCAACAATTTTACCGTTTACAAAATTTATGCCTGAAGATGTAATTGTTTCACCAAATTCATCTTTTTTATTTTCTTTTGCTTTAATGTCTTTATCATTTTTGGCCATATGATGCGCAAGTTTACGTTTTTCTTCCTCAAGAATCACTTTTAGATACTGTTTATATTCTTCATTACGATAAACATTTCTTGTAATATCATTTAAAACAGTTGCGACATACTGTTGAATGTATGAATTTCCATCAAGTGCAGTAATCAAAGTTGTAGCTTTATCTATTTCATCATAAGCTTCTTTAAATAATCTGCGTTTTCTAAGCAGTAATGCAAGATTATAATGAGCTTCGTAATTCATCGGAGCAAGCCCGATTGCTTTACAATAACAGATTCCAGCCCTATCATAATCACCAATTGTATGATATGCAACCCCTAAATTATATTGTGAATCATAACTGTCAGGATAAATTGCAACAGATTTTTCATAAGCTTCAATGGCTTTTGATAAGTACTTTCTGCGAGCTTCCCAATCACTGTTTGAATAAAGCGATTTTAAACGATAAGTTACACCAATATTATAATAAGCAATGGCTTTATTTTCTTTATAGCTGACTTTGTTGCTATATACATATGGAATCGAAATTAATTTACGTTTTGTTTTAATAACTTCGTTATACTGTTTTAAAGCAGAATCAAAATCTCCAAGCATTTCAGATGCTACAATACCATAATTCATTCTTGCAATCATCATTCTGGGATTGTGTTTGAACGCATTTGAATATGCATACAAAGCTGAATGATAATCTTCATAAGCTACATAAATATTTCCTAGATTGTACCACGCTCCATAATGCTGCGGATAAAGATTTAACCCCTTGTTATAAAACCTGATAGCATCTTGCATTTCCATCTGCTTATAAGCTTTATCGCCTTGATAAACATAATACATACCCTTAACTTTATCAGCCTGATGTATTACAAACTGTTGATTGAAATACCCTGCTATCACAATCACTGCAATTACAAAAATTGAAAATAAAGCTGATAATATTTTTTTCAAACCGGTTTGCCTTTATACCTATACATACCTATATTAAACAAAATTTTCTCAAATAACATCAACTAAATAATGTAACAGAAATGTAACATATTTTTCAAATAAAGCAATTAAGTTAAACAAAAATTGTTTATAAAAGTAAGGTAGGTTAAAAGGTTAATAGTGTTTGGAGGTTAAAATGACTGACAATATGGGTTTAGGCGCAATTATGCCGACTAATTTTCAATACAATCCAAATCCATACGGAGATTTTGATGATTTAGATTTAAGTTACAGCACATATCCTATGGGTATGGGAAGTATTTTTGGTGGAGGTTTTATGCCCCCTGCTCCAATGATGGGAATGGGTATGGGCACTAACCAGAATTACTTTGATAATATGAAAGAATATCAAAAATTCTATATTGACTATAACATTGACCAACAAAAAATGAACCGTAATGCTGATATGAGAATAAATGCATCTATGGAAGCCATTAAAAATTCTGCAACAGTTCTGAAAGACAAAATCATGGCAAATGAGCAGGATCAAATTGAACAAGCATACAAAAACTATGTTAACACAGTGGGTGTAGCATATGGAGAAGGCACAAAAGAAGAAATTATGGCTCGAGCAAATACTCTTTATGCCCAGATGAACGGCGGCAGAACTCTCGTTCAGGATTTACGTGAATACAGCCACGGTTCAGCGACTCAAGGTTTCATCCAAGCTACAACCTTCGGAATGTATGACAGACGCTCTGCAGAAGACAATATCTCTACAATCACCGGAGCACCCGTCGGAACAGGCGAAAAAACAAAACATAATTTAGGACGACTTGCAGGTGCAGGTACAATCGGCGGTATAGCTTACGGTATCGCAAAAGCCTGCAAAAGCGGTAAAGCTAAAATTATAGGACTAGCAGCCGCCGGAGTTTCAGCCTTAATGTCATTTATTACAGGAAAAATTACAACATAAAAGTATTTTTAAGCGGCGGGACGATTTTATCGTCCCGCCGCTTTTTATATTAATTTGACGAATTTAAAAACATAATAATAATATTATTAATTGATGTCTCTTTTACTGAACTGAGTCCTGCTATTACTCCTTTTAGCAGGATTTTTTTTATTCTGCTAAGTGGAATTTTTTATTTATTTATCCTATAATTTAACTATGAAAAGACTTATTTTATTATTAACATTTTTGGTTATGTTTTGTTCAGTAGAAAGCTTTGCTACGCTTCCTTGGCAAAAACAGCAGGAACAAGCTGTTGAAGTTGACGCGACATCTGAGCAGGCAAAAATTTTATATGCTCAAAACGAAATTGATGAAGCTCTTAAACTTTTAAAAAGCAAAGGCGAAGAATACAGAACAGCAGAAGATTGGCTTATTATCGGCAATATTTTGCAAGATAAAGACAGGATTGATGAAGCTGTTTATATGTTCAAAAAATCAATTGAAAAAGACCCGAAATACTATAAAGCTCACTATAATTTAGGATATATTTACCTGATTCAGGACAGACCTAATATGGCACTTGCAGAATTTAAAAAAGCCGTAAAATATAAAGATAATTTTGCCTACGGCTATTATAATATGGGCTGTGCTTATCTTAAATTAAAACAATACGGGAGTGCTAAATATAATTTCTTTAGAGCTGTCGATTTAAAAAATGACGAACCTATGTTTTATTATAATTTAGCATATACATATAAACAAATGGGAAAAGAAAAACAAGCAAAAACTTATCTTGACCTATATAATAAATTAATGGAAAGAAATTAAAATGGCATCAACATTCAAAGGTATAATTTTCGATTTTAACGGAACATTGTTCAAAGATTCACATCTCCATAAACAAACCTGGCGTGAATATTCAAAAAAACTTCGCGGAACAGAGTTTTCTGATGAAGAGATGGTAAAATATATGTTTGGCAGAACAAACGAGCAGATTATAGAATATGCAATAGGCAAACACCCGACACCTGAAATGGTTGAAAAATATGGGCAAGAGAAAGAAGCCCTTTACCGTCAAATGTGTATTGATGATCCTGAAAATTTTCATTTAGTAAAAGGAGCTGTTGAATTTCTTGATTACCTCAAAGAAAATAACATTCCAAGAACTATTGCAACTATGTCGGATAAAACAAATGTTGATTTTTTTATTGAAAATTTCCATCTTGAAAAATGGTTTGATATAGATAAAATTGTATACGCAGACGGAATTATTCCAAGTAAACCAGCACCTGACATTTATGAAATTGCAGCAAAAAATCTCGGTTTAAAACCTGAAGAATGTATTGTTGTAGAAGATGCGTTATCAGGAATAGAATCAGCCCGCGCTGCAGGTATCGGCAAAATCATTGCAATATGTACGGAAGAACCGCCAGAACTTTATGAGTCAATCCCTTGTGTTTCCGGCATAATAAAAGATTTCACAGAATTTGATAGAAATTACTTTTCAGTCAAACCACCTTTGCCCCAAGGATAATCTTTACTAATTGTCCAGCCATCCTTTTGCATTAACGCAGCACAATATCCACCTCGGTAATATTGCCACGAATCATCTCGACGACATACTCTTACAGGACCGCCACCTATAAGTTTTTCACGAGAATATTTACTCCCGGCCGGAACAACAGAAGATGATTCCATATCAAGCCAAAATGCAAAACCATCAATCCCCATTATATTAGGTTTACCTGAACCATTTATATCAACAACTATTGTCGGATAACCGTCATTTGCGTTAGAATAAGTAAAATACATTCCGTTTTGCATAACATAAATAGGATACTTTATAAGATTCCACGACCAATCATAATAACGATTTCTAGGAACATCCCCTTGAGATGATAGAGTTCGCATAAGGTATTTATGCATTGAACCTTTTATTTTTGTCACACCAGTCATATAAGGTAAAATATATTTTTCCACAACTAGCGTTTCATTAGAAACATCCCAACCCGAAATTTCTCCGTTTTCTTCAGTAGACATTTTTACAGCTTGAGAAAATATACTGTAAGCTGCTTTAACCTTTGTAACCGTTTCACGTTTTTTAAAATTAGTCAGTAAATTTGGAATAGTCATCGCTGCAACTAACCCAATTACCCCAAGTGTAACTAATACTTCTGCCAGTGTAAATGCTCCGGATTTACCACCAACTATTTGAAAGAATACAGAACGCGCAAAGTCTTGTAAAGACAGCCTTAAACGGTTACCCCCCCCCGTTTTTCAAATGTTTGACTAAATTTCATAATCTTTTCCTTTCTAGATATGAGTATAATTTTTTATTTTCCTTTTTTAATAATTCTTCCGCGTTCTTCAATACGTTTTTGGTGATACCCGTAAAGTGCGTAAATTAATACTCCGACAAGCAGCCATAACAGGAAGTACACAGAAGATGTTTTAAGTGTCTTTAGTGAAAATATAATTAACACACCGCAAATTAAAATACCTGCAAGCGGAAACCAAGGACATAATGGAACTTTGAACGGTCTTTGTCTGTTTGGTTCAGTTTTACGCAAGATTAGTACTGCAAGGCAGATAATCACAAACGATGTAAATGTACCAAAGTTACAAAGTGCCGCAGATATATTTAAATCCATAAATAGTCCGCAAACAATTACCACAAGACCTGATATCCATGTCATTACATGAGGAGTTTTAAATTTTTTGTGAATAGCTCTCCATGAACGAGGTAAAAATCTGTCACGACTGATTGCGTATAAAATTCTTGTTGTACCTAACTGATAAATCAGAAGAACAGAGGTTAACGCACAAAGCGCACCAACAGAAATTAAACCAGCAAACCAATCTTTACCGATATAACTCATAGCATGTGCAATAGGTGCTTGAATATCAATTCTTTCAATCGGAACAATTCCTGTTAAAACAAGAGCCACACATACATATAAAATAGTACAAATAACAAGTGTACCCAAAATTGCAATAGGTAAATCTCTTTGCGGATTTTCAGTTTCTTCTGCAGTTGTTGAAATCGCATCAAACCCGATATATGCAAAGAATATTAAAAATGCGCCCATAATAACACCTGAAGGATCAGTCGGGAAAAACGGTGTCCAATGTTCAGGTTTTACATAAAAAGCACCTACAACAACAAATGATAAAATCATAAACATATTTACGCCAACCATTATTGTTGCAACCCTGGTTGATTCTTTAACACCACGAACCAAAAGTAATGTTAAGATTAAAACAATTGCAACAGCCGGAAGATTCACAGCAACAGGGATATGACCAAATAAATAAGGGATTTTATCGTGAATATCCCACCCTTGAGAATTACACAACGCTGTCATAGTTTTGTAATCATATCTTAGCCATAATGGAAAATTCACTACAAAATCAGGTAAAATATGTTTAAAACCTTTTAAGAATTGAATAAAATACCCTGTCCAGGCACTTGCAACTGTAATATTTCCAATTGCATACTCGAGCATCAAAATCCATCCTACCATCCAAGCCATAAATTCACCCATTGTTGCATAAGTGTATGTATAAGCACTACCCGCAACAGGAATCATAGCTGCGATTTCGGAATAACAAAGAGCTGAAAACACACATGCTACAGCCGCCAATACCATTGAAATGACAATAGCAGGACCTGCACCGGCACTTTCTGAACTTCCTGTAATTGCAGTACCGATAATTGTAAAAATACCTGTTCCTACAACCGCACCAATACCAATTACAATAAGGTCAAATACGTTTAATGTTTTCTTTAATTCAGATCTTTTGCTTGTTGCAATAAGATCATCCATACTTCTTTTCTTAAATATATTTCGGCAAATTTGTTTAATATCCATCTATTACATTTCTTCCTGATTTTCAAAACTTTGTACCATTTCTCTATGGACTTTGTTTTCATTATTTCTGTTTTTGATAAATCCGTACAATAAATAAATTATCGCACCAACTCCCAACCATACCGGGAATAAAAGCGCAGAACTTCCTGCCTGCATTGATTTATAAACCATCAACCCTCCGCAGCAAAGAATACCTAAAGCAGGTGTTACAGGTGAAAACGGAACTCTAAATGGTCTTTCACGCTTAGGGTCTGTGTGACGCAAAATAAGCACCGCTACACAAACAATTATAAATGATGTAAATGTACCGTAATTACAAAGTTCAGCAGCCACATCAAGATTTAATGTTAAAATTCCGACAACTGCTAAAATACCTACAGTCCAGGTTAAAAGAGCAGGAGTTTTATATTTTTCATGCAATTTCTGGAATCTTTTTGAGATAAAATGATCACGGCTCATTGCATATAAAATTCTTGTAGCCGCCATTTCTAATACTAAAAGTACAGAAGTTAAACCGGCTAATGAACCTACAGAAATTAATCCCGCTGCCCAGTTTTGTTTAGCCATAGTCATACAATATGCCATAGGAGCTTTCAAAAAGTCTAACGGCACAGCACCTGATGTGTTTTGCATACCTGTTAAAACAAGTGCAACTAAAACATAAACAATTGTAGTTATTAAAAGTGATCCGATAATACCAATCGGCAAGTCTTTTTGAGGATTTTTGCATTCTTCGGCAGCAGTAGCTAAAGCATCAAACCCGATATAAGCAAAGAATATTAAAAACGCACCTGCAAAAATACCCTCAATACCGTGAGGAGCAAAAGGAGTCCAGTTTTCAGGTCTTACGAAAAACGCACCTGCAACAATGAATAATCCGATTACCGCTAATTTTATAAATACCATCAAGCCTGCCATTTTAGCAGAATCTTTAGTACCTTTAACCAAAATTGCAGTGATTAAAAGAACAATTAAAATAGCCGGTAAATTTATACAAACAGGAACACCTAAAAGTCTCGGGACATATAAATCAGGGTTTTCTGCTGCTAATTTACCAACAGTAAACACGTCATTTGTAAGCCAAGCCGGCGGATGTGCAAGCCAAGCCGGTAAAACTTTATCAAAACCTGCCATAAATTGAACAAAATGGTTAGACCAAGCACAAGCAACCGCGATAAATCCGATTGCATATTCAAGCATTAACACCCATCCAACCATCCAAGCTGCAAATTCTCCCAACGTTGCAAAGGTATAAGTATAAGCACCACCTGCAACAGGAATCATTGTAGCAAATTCAGAATAGCATAAAGCTGAAAAAATACACGCAATTGCCGCAATAATCATTGATACGATTAATGCAGGTCCGGCACCGACAGAAGAACCGTCAGCACTTCCTGCAGCTGCTATACCAACAACAGCAAAAATACCTGAACCAATAATTGCACCTACACCAAGGATTATTAAATCCCAAACTCCAAGAGTTTTTTCCAACCCTTGTTCACTTGCTTCTGCTAACATCTCATCCGGAGCCTTAATCTTAGTTATGTGTCTTAAAAAACTCCGTGTAAAAGTTGCTCTGTTAAATTTTTCAGCCATCTATTTTCCTTATTTCTTAATAAGCGGGAAGCCCATAGCCTCACGCTGTTCTACGTATAATCTTGCTACTGCAGAAGCCATTGTTCTGACTCTGCCGATAAAATTATTTCTTTCATCTTTACTGATTACGCCATGCGCATCAAGAAGGTTAAATGTATGCGAACATTTCAAAACATAATCATATGCAGGCAATACTAATTTTGCTTGCAAACAGTTATCTACTTCTTTCTGACAGATATCAAACATCTCAAACAATGAATCGGTATTTGAAACCTCGAAATTATATTTTGATTGTTCTATTTCATTTTGAAGATAAATATCACCATATTTTAATGTATCATTCCACATAATATCATACACGGATTCTTTATTTTGAAGATACATTGCAATACGTTCTAAACCGTAAGTTAATTCCAGCGCCACAGGTTTAATTTCAACCCCGCCGACTTGCTGAAAGTACGTAAACTGAGTAATTTCCATACCGTCAAGCCAAACTTCCCAGCCAACACCAGCTGCGCCTAATGTAGGAGATTCCCAGTTATCTTCAACAAAACGAACATCATGTTCTTTTAAATCAATCCCCATTGCTTCCAAACTTTTTAAATAAAGTTCCTGAGCGTTATCAGGTGATGGTTTTAAGATAACCTGAAATTGAAAATAATGTCCCAAACGGTTAGGGTTTTCACCATATCTTGCATCGGTTGGTCTTCTGCAAGGTTCAATCATTGCAGTATTCCAAGGTTCAGGACCTAAAGAACGTAAAAATGTTGCAGGGTTCATTGTTGAAGCCCCTTTTTCTATATCATAAGGCTGTTGAATTATACAACCGTAATCTGACCAAAACTTTTGTAAATTAAAAACCAGTTCTTGAAAATTTAAAGCCATAACATAAATCCAATATTGTACTAACTACACTCGTTTCTTCATCTTATTACCGACATAGTAAAATTTCAAGTTTATAATAAAAAATGTTAAGTCTTTATGATACAATAAAACAAAAAGAGGTCGATATGGCAAATAAGATTATAATATTTTCAGGTAAACAATACTCAGGCAAGGACACCGCTGCAAAAATTATGCTGGCAGAAATGCCGGATTACAAACGCTGTGCAATGGGTGATATTATAAAACTGACTTATGGGCAAAAACACGGTTTGACATATGAAGAAATTGAAGAAAACAAATCACAATATCGCGCAGGTTTAATAGAGCTAGGCAATTGGGGTCGCGAACAAGATCAAGATTATTGGCTAAAAAAAATTCTCGAACAAGACGGAAATATTATAGTAACAGATGTTCGTGTGCCACACGAATATGAAATTTTTAAAAATGCCGGAGCAATTTCAATAAGAATTGAAGCAACACAACAAACTCGAGCTGAACGCGGTGAACTTGTCGGTGAAAATGACATTACAGAAACCGGACTTGATGATATTAAAGACTGGGATTATTTAGTCACAAATGATTCTAATTACGAAAATTTAAAAACACAAATTGAAAAAATTATATCAAACTTGAAAAATTCTTAATCAAATTTAGGTACAACTTTTTGGGTAACAACATTTACCACACCCTACGGGCACAAACTTTCCCAATCAGGCTCATCCTGTTCTTCGCCCGGTTCAATTATATGTTCACCACATTCAAGCATTACCTGCAATGATAACTTTAATTGCTTTTTATAATTTTCCCTTGCACGAGCCAAAGTTTTTGCGCAAAACGTAAAACTCGGTATCTCTTTAATTTCTATATAAAAATATGGATTGCCGTCAAAATCAAGGTCTTGCCCCTCGATTAGCGTCCAATCCAAATTTAAATAGTATTCTAAATCTTTACTTACTTCCATATTTACATTTACATTAATTTTCTAAAGAAGAATTACTTAACGGTTGTGATAACATAATACCTTCACCTCCGACAACGTCGGCTCTTTGACCGTCTATATATAAATATACCGGTAATGACGAATTTAATTTCACAGTCTTAATTAACTGATAAAGTCTTTTATATAGACTTTCAGTGCCTCCACCGGTTACAAAAGCAGAATTAAGGTTTACTATAACCTTATCGCTTTGTTCTGTAATACTAATAACTTCAGCTCCGGATGGAATTTCAGTATACACTCCAAATTGCTTTTCTTCTCCTTTCGGACCGCGAATTAAAGAGGTTACCGCAAATTTAATTTTTGAGCCATCAATATCTTTATTATAATGACGCTTTACTGCTTTATAAACTTCTTCATTATGTTCATTTTTTCCTATAAAATAAACATTTACAAATTCTTTTGTATTTTCTTTAATGTCAGGAGTTTTGTGATCTACTGTTTCTTCCTGCACTGAACGCTGTAAAACCTGTACCTCATCAGGTTTAACTTCAGGTTTTGGCATGAAAACATTAAAGCCTATAAGCCCTACAACGACAAACATACAAAAACCTATAAAAAGTAAAAGAATTTTTTGATTTTTATTCATATTAAACATTCCTTTTAATCTTTTGGAAGAGTAATAATACCATCCGCATGAATTACATTATTTTTAATAGCAATATCTTTTACATTAACTTTTGCATCTTTATTATCTAAGATTTTAACTGAAAAATCCAGTGGATTCAAATAGTTCATAATAAAATCTATTTTTCTTAAATCTAATGCTACACGACCTGAAACTAACTTTGTATTAGTAAGATTAATTTTCCCATTTTTAGTATTTAAATCAGATTCAAGAACTATTCTTTGTTCTTGTTTAACAAACGGGAATTCAAAACCTATAATATAATAAAATTTACTTGCCTTTAAAGCCACTTTCGTAGAAGAAACTCTAATTCCTGCCCCATAAGAAGCTGCTAATTTATTAAAATCATCAATAACTTTTTGGTATTTAGGATGAGCCATAGTTTTATTAATCGAACTTTGGTTCATTTGGATATTAAAAGCCATTGGCATGTCTTCTACAAAAACTATTTCTTTATCAACTTGTTTTATATAATTAAAATCACAAAGAGTTGCTAAATTCAAAGCTGAAAGATGTATATCATTTATTAAAACATTTTTACCGTTAACTGATAACGATTTAAAAATACCATTTCTTAAATCTCTAGGACTGTAAGAATCCATATCAACTTTTAATTCATCAGCAGAAGCTATCTTTAGAATTTCTTTTGCAATAATAGATTCAACTTTTTTTTCAGTTAATGCATTAAAACCAGAAACTGAACTCATAAATGTTTTAAACTTAGTGTTCAGGTTATATGGTTCAACACAATTATAATCACAAGCAGCCTGAACAGTCGAAATAGTTGTACATAAAATTCCTAATAATAAAATAATCTTTTTCATAATACCTCAAATACTTTTTTCACCAAAATTTTGTTATGATTTACCATACCTATAGCATATATTTTACCACTATAAATCAAAAATACAATATCTGAATTTTTAAAATCATGATTATTAATCCACATGCCGTGGCTTACCCGCTGTTTGTCAGAATCGGAAAGATTATAACAAGGTCGTTTTAAAACATCCAATGGATTAATCAAAAGTTTACAAGCGTCATCTTCTGTAATCTTATCAAGTTCTACAGTATTACCAACAAGAAATTCTCCGGCTTTTGTTCTTTCCAAGGCTATCAAATACCCTCCGCATCCTAATTTCGCACCTAAATCATAAGCTATAGAACGTATATAAGTTCCCTTAGAACAAGCCACAATAATCTTTGCAATCTGATTTTCACAATCAAAATCAACAAGTTCAATTCTGGAAATCGTAACCTGACGTGACTTGATTTCTACCTGTTCACCAGCTCTGGCATAATCATATAACTTTTTACCATTAACCTTTATCGCAGAATATATTGGCGGCATTTGAGAAACTTCACCCTCAAAAGACTTCAATGCTTCAACGACCTCAGATTCTGTAGCATTTTTATCAAAAGTTTCTGTAACTTCTCCTTCTAAATCATAAGTATCTGTTGTTTTACCAAACTGAACAGTTGCAATATATTCCTTATCATCATCAAGATATTCTATCAGCTTTGTTGCTTTTCCCACTGCAATCGGCAAAACACCTGTTGCAAACGGATCTAACGTTCCGGTATGCCCAACCTGTTTTATTTTTAACACTTTTCGAAGCTTTGCTACGACATCATGAGATGTCAGACCTTTAGGCTTATAAATATTTAAAAATCCAAAGGGGATATCTTTTTCTTTTTCATATGCCATTCGTTATTCCCCTTTATTTTCTAAATCTCGCCGCGGGAAATTTTATTTATTAATTCAGTTACTCTTGAACCTTCTTCTAGACCGTTTGAATATACAAAACGGAGTTCCGGAGTTAAACGTAAACGAAGTCTTTTCCCAACTTCATAACGGATTTTAGATGTACTTTTTTCGATAACTTCTTTTGATTTTTCGATCTGTTCATCTGAACCTAAAACACTATATATAACTTTGGCAAAAGAATTATCGTGTGAGACTTCCACGTCAACAATTGACACAACACCTTCCAGACCTCTGATTTCTTTTCTTAAAATTTCAGAGATATCACGCATTAATTCTTTTCTTACTCTTTCATTTCGTAATGACATATAATTTTCCTTTTTTTATAATTATATAAGTTTATTAAAATCTTTTACATTCGCCATCTGTTTTCTAAATTGGGCATCTAAACTTGGGAATGCTTCAAAAAATATATTTTTTAATGTTTCCCAAAATCCGGATTTATTATTTACAGGAAAAGCTGTTTTTATTATATCTTTTCCTTTTAGAAAACCTTTACTTACTGCATTACCAAATGTTACATTATTTCTTGTGTTTACAGGGTATTGTACTTTTGTAATCATTCAATTTTTCTCCTTATAATGATTTTCTTTCAACTTCTTCTGTTGTAGAAACTTCAATTATATCGCCTTCTTGAATATCATTAAATTTGCTGAATGAAATACCGCATTCAAATCCCTGCGCAACTTCTTTAACGTCATCTTTGAAACGTTTTAATTGGTCAATTGCACCTCGGAAGATTTCTTCACCATTTCTGATAAGAACCGCATCTTTTGAACGAACAATTTTACCTTCAAGTACATAACAGCCGGCAATTTTGTTGGTTTTGCCAATTGTAAATACCTGACGAATCTCAGCTTTACCAAGTTCAACTTCTTTGATTTCAGGTTCAAGAAGTGATAATAATGTTTTCTCGATATCTTCTAACAACTGATAAATAATATCATATTTTTTGATTGTAACACCTTCACGTTCAGCTGATGCTAACGCATTCGCATCTTCTTTTACGGTAAATCCAAGAATCAAAGCGTTTGATGCAGCTGCAAGCATAACATCAGCTTCAGAGATATTACCGACACCAACGTGAATAATTTTTGTTGTAATTTCTTTTGATTCAACACCTGCAATAGCTTGAGCTACAGCTTCTGCTGAACCGTGAGTATTTGCTTTGATGATTAAATTCAATTGAGGAATTGCATCATCACCTGCAACCGCTTCTTTTCTAATGTGAGCCGGAAGCATTGCTTCTAATCTCTTATCACGTTCTTTTTCTTTTCGGTCTGCGATAATTGATTTCATTTCTTTTTCGTTTTTGACAACTTCGAAGTAATCACCTGCCTGAGGTACTTCTGACAAACCTAAAACCTCAACAGGAGTAGACGGTTCTGCTTTTTGAATTCTTTCACCGCTGTCAGATAATAATGCACGAACTCTGCCACAAGCTGTACCTACTACAATACAGTTACCTGCTCGAAGTGTTCCGTTTTGAACCAATAATGTTGCAACAGGACCTTTACCTTTATCAAGGTTAGCTTCAATAACAACCCCGGAAGCTTCGGCTTTCGGATTAGCTTTCAAATCTTGAACATCAGCTACAAGCAAGATGTATTCCAATAATTCATCAATACCTGTTCCTTGAAGAGCTGAAACTTTGACAGTAATCGTATCTCCGCCCCAATCTTCCGGAACAAGACCGTGTTCGGTTAACTGCTGTAAAACTTTATCCGGATTAGCACCAGGTTTATCTATTTTGTTAACTGCAACAATAATAGGAATTTCTGCTGCTTTTGCGTGGTTAATAGCTTCAATTGTTTGAGGCATAATACCGTCATCAGCTGCTACAACAAGAATCGCAATATCTGTTGCTTTCGCTCCGCGAGCACGCATTTCCGTAAATGCTTCGTGACCTGGTGTGTCTAAAAATACAATTTTCTTATCGTTATTATCGCTTAAATATACTGTATAAGCACCGATAGACTGAGTAATACCGCCGACTTCTGTTGCTACAATTTTATGTTTTGAAGCTCGAATACTGTCAAGCAAAGTAGTTTTACCGTGGTCTACGTGACCCATAATACTTATAACAGGAGCACGTTTTTTCAACAATTTTTTATCTACTTCTGAAAGTGCTTTTGCTTTTTCTTCTTTTTCAAGTTCTTGTTCAATGTAAGCATCCAAATCTTCTTCAAGAACTTCTAAATTATATTCTGCACACACTTTTTTAATAACATCAACATCAATAAGCTGGTTAACAGTAGCCATAACTCCGTTTAGCATTAAGAATTTAACAATTTCTGCTGGAGTTTTTCTTATTTTTTCAGACAATTCAGAAATTGTCATTGCCTGATTTACAACAATTTTTGTAACTTCTTCTACAGCTTCAACTTTTTGAACTTTCTTTTTATGGTGTTGTGCTGCTGCTTTTTCTAAAGAAATTCTTTCCTGTTCTTCTTTTTTAGAGTTGAAATCTTTTTCTTTTTTCTTTGTATCAACTCTGCGTTTTGAACTTGGTGCCGGAGTTTTATTATCATAGATTTCTTGAGAAATTATACGGCGCTGCAACGGTTTTTTATTTGCAAAATCTTTATTTTCACCTGATTGTGCAGGCTTGTCGCCCCTATTAATTTTTCTATCTCCTGCCGGTTTATCTCCACGCGGAGGGAATTTTTTATCATCTCTGTTGTAAGGTCTGGATGGTCTTGAATCTTCACCTACAGGCTTTTTAGGAGCTCGTCTTACAATTTCAAGACGACTTGCAGGTTTTACTACTTCTACTTTCGGACGTTCTACTTTTTCGATTCTTGAAACACGTTCAATAACAGGCTTTTTAACTTCTGCAGAAGTTTCTTTCTTTTCTTCAACTACTGCTGCTGGTTCAGGTTTTGCTTTTTTAACAACAAAAGCTTTAGGCTTTTGCACAGGTTTAACACTGCCGTTTGCGATAAAATCTTTCAGCCTGCTAATTTGGTCAACAGTGACTGTACTGGAATGAGTTTTTCCGGTAATCCCTATTTTTGCAAACTTTTCTACGACTTCTTTGCTTGGAAGCCCGAGTTCTTTTGCTAATTCACTTATTCTAACTGTTTCGTAACTCATCTAGTAACTGTCCTTTCAATTCGTTTGGTATAGAGTGTTTCAAATGTTTTGCAAGCTTATCTTTCTTAAAAGCCTTCTCTATACAAGCTTTATTATAGCAAAGATATACAGATCTGCCAAATGTAACAGAATTCGGGTTTATAATGACATTATCACACTTATGGTCAGCTGTAATTTTGATTAAATCTTTTCTGTCTTTTATCTGCCAGCAGCTAACACAACGTCTTTCTGTCACTAATATGCCTCTATCCTACTTCTGCCAATTTTTCTAACTTTAACTTTTGGTCATATTCAACCAACAAGTCGATAAGTTCATCCAACTCACCGTCAATAACAGTCCATACATTCAAGTTATGATTTAATCTGTGGTCAGTCAATCTTCCTTGCGGGAAGTTATATGTTCTGATACGTTCTGACCTGTCACCTGAACCAACTTGAGAACGTCTTAAGTCTGTGATTTCCTTAGTTTGTTTCTGAACTTCCATATCGTAAAGTTTAGCTTTCAAAATTTCAAGCGCACGCTCTTTGTTTTGAAGCTGTGAACGTTCTTCCGTACAGAAAATCATGATTCCTGTAGGTTTGTGGAATACTCTAGCAGCTGTCTCAACTTTGTTAACGTTTTGACCGCCTGCGCCGCCTGAACGTGCTGTAGTAATTTCAACATCGTTCATATTCAAATTAACTTCAACATCATCAACCTGAGGCATAACTGCAACTGTTGCAGTTGATGTATGAACACGTCCTTGAGATTCTGTAGCCGGAACTCTCTGAACTCTGTGTACACCTGATTCGTATTTCAAGCGGGAATAAATACTATCACCCTTCATTGAAATAATAACTTCAGATACACCACCGGCTTCACAATCAGTTTTGCTTAAAATCTGAGTTTGCCAACCCATTTTATCAGCGTATCTTAAATACATACGCATCAAGTCACCTGCGAAAATATTAGCTTCATCACCACCTGCGCTGCCGCGGATTTCAAGCATAATATCTTTATCATCCATCGGGTCACGAGGTAATAAAAGAACCTTCATTCTTTCTTCAAACTCAGGTATTTTTGCCTCATTTTCTTCCATTTCAGCCTTTAAAAATGAACGCATTTCTTCATCTTTTTCTTCGTGAAGCATTAATTTTGCATCTTCAATGGCTTCTGTTGTAGACTTCCATTCGTAATAGAGGTTAACAGTTTCTTCCATTGACTTTCTTTGCTTAGATAAGTCTCTAAACTTATTATAATTCTGAATTACAGCCGGATCAGACAAAGTTTCGCCGAGTTCTTTGTACTTCTTTTCTATTTGTAAAATTTTATCTAACATATCTTTCATACTTTTATCATAACAAAAACATGTTATTTTACAAATTCTTTAGGTTAAACCAATAGAAAAATCGAATTACTCTTGAGTTTCTTGTTGTAAACGCAATTGCGCAATTTCTTCACGCAATTCACGTGAACGTTGTGATAACCTGTTATACACTTGTGAATTTATCTCGCCGCCAATCAAAAGAAGAATTGATGTATAATAAAGCCAAATCATAAGGATGAAAAATGCCCCAATAGTACCATATACAAGGTTATACGTACTTAAATTATTGACATAAACAGAAAAGCCCCACGAGCCAAGTAACCAAAATGTTGTAAAAAATACAGTTCCAGGCAATGCACTTTTACGCTTAAAACTTTCGTTGCCACGTAAATCCGGCAATATGTAGTAACTTAAAAATGCCATTAAATACAGTGCCAAAAATGCTACAGGCCAACGAAGGGTTAAAATAGTAATCGCCCATCCTTTTGACATACCAAAATGCGCCACTAGAAACATTATGATAACTTTACCAAAGATGATAATGTTAATTGTTAAGAACAACACCAGAATATTTACAAAAACCATCAAAAATGAAAGTATTCTTGTATAAATAAAACTTCGAGTTTCTTCAACTTTATAAGCTCTATTCAAACCTTTTAGTACTACTGCAACCCCGTTTGTAGAAAGAACAATCGTTGTAATTATACCAATAATTGCAATAAGCTGACCGTGATTAAAAATCATAGTTTCTTCAAGTACGGATTTTAAAAGATTCATAGCTTGATTCGGCATTATATTAGCCAAAACCCGCAAGATAGAATCCAAATAAGAACGGTTACCCATCCATCCGAAAATTGCCATCAAAAACAACATAAACGGGAATATACCAACAACAAGCATAAAGCCCATTTCTGCTGCCATACCGTAAAAATCATTTTTTATAATGGATTTAACAAGCTTAACAAGTGCTAATATAAATTTATTTTTTACAAGTTTTTTTAACATAAGTTCTTGTTCTTGATTTCTTCTAATACCAAATTAACTGCCTTTACAGGTGCAGCTTTGATTACAGCACCTGCCGCAAGTTTATGACCGCCGCCGCCAAAAGCCGAACAAACCTGTGCTATATCTTTTGTTTTACTTCTCACTGAGATTTTGGAAGTTGTTGAATTTAATTCTTTAACAACAAATGCAATTTCTGTAGTTTTTATTGCACGTAACTTTTCAGTCAAACCGTCGGTAAAATCCTCACCATTATTATAAAATTTTTCTAAGTCTTTTTTATAAACAATTGTGTATGCGATTTTGTCATCATTTAAAAATTCCGCTTTATTTACACAATAGCTTTGAAATAAAACTAAATCCTTTGAATTTGATTCGTAACATTTTTGATAAATTTCAGAAGGATTTACTCCATATGAAATCAGTTTACCTGCAAATTCCATTGTTTTTTGTGTAGTATTTGAAAACCTAAAACAGCCTGTATCAGTCATAATTCCTGTATAAAGACAAATTGCGGTTTCTGTTGAAATTTTCCACCCTGTCCTTATCGCAAGTTCCACTAACACCTCTGCCGTTGCAGAAGCTTCAGGTTTAACGATATTTATCCCTGCGTAATTTGGATTCGTTTCGTGATGATCAATATTGACTGTATTTTTTGCTTTATTAAATAAAATCTTTGCATCAGCACATCTGTCCAGCGCTGCGACATCAAGATTTACAACCACATCATATTCACGAGAAAAATCATACTCATCAATAAATTTAATTTCATCAGAATAAGGCAAAAACTTATAAGTTACAGGTACATCTGAAACTGCCAACATATCGCATTTTTTCTTGTAATTATCCTTTATTAACGAATATAAACCGCACATAGAACCTAAAGTGTCCCCATCAGGATTTATATGCGATACTAATAATATATTTTTAGAATTCTTTATGATACTATCAAACTGTTCAACAACCATTTTTTGATTTTATCACAAAAAATAATCGAAACAAAACTTATGAAGAAAATTTTATACACAAAATTTCAAAATGTTGACGAAATCATTGCAGAAATGATGAAACACGCTGCGATTAGAAAAGCAATCACGCGGACGAATTTGTGTAAATTCTGGAATAAAGTTGCTGGAGAAAAATTTGCCCAAAACTCTAAACCTTATTCAATGATGAAGGGCTCTATTATGGTAATAGCTTGTAAAACTCCAGTTGTTGCGCAAGAACTTATGCTTAGAAAAACACAGCTTCTTGTTAAATTTAAACCTTACGTGGAATCCTTGAATATGAAACTTACGGATTTGAAATTTGATGCAAAAAAATGGGTAGAAGAAAATAGCGGCGCGGAATAAATTCCGCGCCCCTTGTATATATCTTAAAATTCTAATTTTATATCTGCTTTAATTTTAATAAATTTAGTTTTCCCTTTATCATCAAAAAACACCTTGTAAGCAGGAATCAAAATCTGTTCTTCTTTTCTAACAGGTTGGTATTTTATATTGAGAATAACTGAGTTATAAACCATATAACAATTATATTTTTCTAACGAGCAATCGCCGTATTTGAAAAATTTAACAGCATCACCATACTTATTTTTTCCGCCGGTAAAAACTGTATCTCCGTCTTCACCATATAAAGAATACATGTTAGGATTAGACTTAACAAAATATTCAGCAATATCTTTGCCTGAATTAAATTTAGCATAATCAGGAGCACTGACAACTTCTTTAACATAAGAATTACATAACTTATTTGCCGGATTGTAATATTTAGCGGCATAGATAGCCACAAACATTACAACAATTAAACCAACTACGAAATAAATAGCAAATGCAATTGCCCATTTTTTCTGTACTTCTTGAAATCTTTCTATACTTTCCCAGTTTTTTGTTCCATTATAAGCCCACTCATTACCTTTTGTACCAACATATATTGTAATCCCCGGACAAATTAGCCGAAATACAGGACCAATAACAGGAATTTTACTAATTGCAACAACAGCTATCATAATTAAAAGAGTCGGGAAATAATCATTCCACGCGCCATTAAAAATTGCCCAAATCCAGCCAAATCCAAATGCTCCCCAGTTAAATTTGTTCAATTCATTTTTTATCCGTTCTCGTTCAGCATTTTCCATACTGTAATCATACATAATTGCAACCCTCTTTTTCCGTATTTATTTTACAATATTTTTACCAATAAAACAAGGTTTAACGTAATGTTTTAAAAAACTCAGCCAAAAGCGCATCGCATTCTTCTTCCATAATTCCGCCGTAAACGTTGAGTTTTGAACCAATCATAATGGTACGCAAATCAATTCTTGAGGAGAATGCGCCGTAATTTGTATCATAACTTCCGAAATAAACTGATTTAATTCTTGATTGCAGAATTGCCCACCCGCACATTGGACAAGGTTCTAAAGTCACATAAAGTTCACACCCGTCAAGCCGCCAATTTCCGAGGAATTTTTCAGCTTCACGAATTGCAATAATTTCAGCATGAGATGTTATATCATTATCCTTTTCCCGGGTATTAAAAGTCGTTGCAAGGACTTTGCCATCTTTTACGATAACCGCACCAACCGGAATATCTCCGTCAGCTTTTTGGGCTTGTTCTATTGCAAGCTTCATAAACTCCATAATTTATTCCTCATCCTCAGCAATGTTTAAAGTGATTGTTGCACAGAACCCAAATTCTTCATCTGAAGACAATTCAATTGTTCCATTCATTGCTTCTATTAGTCCCTTAACAATAAAAAGCCCAAGTCCGGTACCACGCGTTGTTCTTGTCATTTCATCATCAAGTCTGACAAATTTTTCAAATAATGTTTTTAATTTTTTTTCAGGAATAACATCACAGCTGTTTTTAACCTCAATAATAGCTTTATTATCCTGCTGCTCTACTGTAACAAATATAGGTGAATCCGGATATGAATATTTTATTGCATTTTCGTATAAATTAACAAAAACCTGTTCCAGTCGTCCCTTATCTGCAATTACAGGCGGAAAATCATCAATCATTTGCACGATAATTTCATGCCCGTCACATTTTCGAAGCAACAACTCGGACTGTTCAAGAACTTTATCAAGCCATACAGTTGTATTAATTGTACGAAGACGCATTCCTTCGATATCCGGAATAGTCAATAAATCATCAATTAAGCGCTTTAATTTTTCAGACTGCTCTTTTATTATTCTCAAAGATTTTTGCTTAGTTTCTTCATTAATAACAATATCCTGCCTCATAAGACGTGAAGTATACCCTTGAATACTTGTCAGTGGTGTTCTTAACTCATGGCTTACGGTATCTAACAAGCTTGAACGAAATTCATTTAATTCTTTTAATTCAATATTTTTCCTTTTTAATTTTATATATGATTTATGAATTTCTGATGCCATATTATTAAATTCATTTGCCAAAAAAACAATTTCATATGGAGTAAAAGTCGTTGTCAAAAGCCTGATTTGACGTTGATAATTACCCTTTGACAATGCAATTACCGCTTTAAATAACTGTCTTATGTTGATATATAGATAATAAATATAAAAACCTATTAACAACATCATAGATAAAATCGCTGTTAAAACTGATAAAATAATTTTAACCCTATTATCAATAATTGCGTATTTAGTTATGTTTTCTGTGGTGTTTACAACAATGGTTAAATCCGGATTTGTCCTGTGAAGGTAAACTATCGGGGTATTTTTTTCGTCCCCAAAAATAACCGGAGCATCTTCTATTTTTTCATCAGGAAGTAAGTCTATTGTCTCTTTATAAACTTCGGGTGTAAAGTTATGAGATGATATCAAACGTTTTTGATTATCGATAATATAAACCTGCCTGTTATCATTTTCAAGAGATTTAAACAGTTGAACATCCCAATTATTTGCATTGAAAATTATTACAAGAAAAGAACCGTCTTTCATCTGGGTTGATAAAATCGGCTTTTCATTAATATGCGCATCATCAGTAAGTTTTTCAAGCTCATCAGGGCTTCTTACCACAACAATATCTTCACAATTCGGATATTTTTTTGCAATATCTTTAATAAATTTTTCTTTCAAAGCCTTTGACGGTAGATATTCCAAAGTGTCTGCAATCTGGGCTAACGTTGTTTCATTGGTCTTGAAAAAGAAATCAACTTCATCTGATACAATACTTGCGACAAGTATAGCCGATTCTCTTAACTGATGACGAACGGATTTTTGGTTAATATTATTGATAATAAACCCGCTGATTGTCATAGGAATTACAACCGCAATAAAAAATACTATCGCAATTTGTTCAATAATTTTTAATTTTTTCAATCCGTAACTATACTTTTTCATAACTACTCTTGTGCAAACGGAGTTAATTTATACCCAACATTGGTTACTGTATGTAAATACTTTGGTAACTTTGCATTTGTTTCAATTTTATTTCTTAATCCGCCAACATGAACCCTCAACATACGTACATCTTCATTACTGTCATATCCCCAAACTTCATCCAATAAAGTCGCAAGCGTAACAGGATTATTAAAATGCTGCATTAGACAATATAAAATTTCAAACTCAGTAGGAGTTAATTTTACACGCTGATTTACAATAACAGCTTCTAAAGATTCAGGAAAAATCTCAATGTCACCGCATTTTAAAACTTCATTAGAAAGCGGCGATTCTTCAAGATTGACAACATTTCTGCGCAACAGAACCCGTATTCTTAGCAACACTTCCTGAATATCAAAAGGTTTCACAAGATAATCATCTGCACCACAGTCAAAACCTGCTGTTTTATCGTCAATTGTACCTTTAGCAGTAAGCATCAAAACCGGAACTGCAAGTTTTGCCTGACGTATATTTTTACAAACTTCAAACCCGTTCATTTTAGGCATCATAACATCAAGCAAAATCAAATCATAAGTATTATTCAAAGCCTTATTCAAGCCCTCAAGCCCGTTAACAGCAGTATCTACAAAATATCCGCTGCTTGCAATATCAAACTCTAAAAGCTCTCTGATTTCATCATCATCATCAACAATTAAAATACGTTTTTGTACTTCTGTCATAAAACACCCCTGTTTTTCAAAACCATTGTACAAAACACGAATAATTTTTGCAATCGAATATAATAATACTTAATATTTATTAAGATAAAGCAATGCAAACACTTGCAAACTATTTACACTAACCTATAATGAACCAGTGATAAAGATAAGCAAAACAAATACCAAAAATCGCGCCGACAAAAACTTCTAATGGAGTATGCCCAAGAAGTTCTTTTAATTTACCGCCCACTGATTGCAAATCATGATGATAAAAATCTTCCATCATTCTGTTTAAGCATGCCGCAGTTTTACCAGCCGCACGGCGAAGCCCTGCTGCATCATACATAATAATTAATGAGACACCAAGCGAAACTGCAAAAATAATCGAATCAAAACCTTGTAAAATACCTACTAAAGTAGATAAACCCATTACACCTGCTGAATGAGAACTAGGCATACCACCTGTTGTTGAAAAAATTTTGAAATTAACTTTTTTGCTTTTTATAGTAAATAAAATAAACTTAATTACCTGCGCAAAAAACGCTGAAAAAAGCCCGCAAGTGATAACTTCATAACCGTTATTTGCAATTGTATTCCTTATTACATCTAAATACATTAAATACCTACTCTCTCATTAATCTTTTTAATCATATACGGAAAAATTTCCGATTCCATATTCTGTTTTTTCATTATATCACAGCATTTTTCAAATAAGCAAGAAAGTTTACATTTTGCTTCATCTAAACCATATAAAGAAACATATGTAAGCTTGCCTTCTTCTTTATCCTTGCCTAAAGTTTTTCCCATCTGTTCAAAAGTTGATACCTCATCTAAAATATCATCTGCTATTTGAAAAGCAAGCCCGAAAGTTTTCGCAAATTCAGTTACTGCCGCAATTTTTTCATCATCAGCACCTGCAATTATCGCACCTGTCCGCATCGCAAGCTGAAACAGATCTGAGGTTTTATGTGTATGAATATATTCAAGAGTTTTTTTATAATCATTAACAGATTTTGAATCAAGTTCAGAATGACATAACTTACCCTCCGACTCAATATCAACAACCTGACCTGCTATAACCCCGCGAGCTCCGGCAAATTGGAAATATTCGTTCAAAACTCTAATCAAAACAGACGGTGATAAATTTTTTGAATATTTTGTAATAACAGACGGTGCGTATGTTAAAAGCGCATCACCTGCCAATACAGCAATTGCTTCACCAAAAACCTTATGGTTAGAAGGTTTTCCGCGCCTAAAATCATCATTATCTACACAAGGCAAATCATCATGAATAAGAGTTTGCGCGTGAAGCATTTCAATAGCACAGGCTGTCGGTATCGCATCTTCAATTTCACCGCCAAGCATTCTGCAAACTTCAAGACACATTATAGGTCGAAGCCTTTTCCCTGGAAGCATAACCGTATATTTCATCGATTTAAAAATATTTTCGGGATATTCAATCTGAATATATTCATCCAACTTTTCGTTAACTAATTCAATATAATCATTCATCTGCATCTTCTGTAATTTCCTTATAAATCTTTTGTTTTTGCGTATTGCGTGAAGCTTGACGCTTCTTTTCACTTATTTTAACGTGAGCTTTATTGTTTTTAAATTTTTGAGCTGATTCTTTTTTTATACCGTTATATTTAACTTTTTCTTTATACTCAAGAGCTTCAGCTACAAATTCAACATAACTTTCATAGCGTGATTCATCAATTTCTTCAATATGTTTTAAAACTTCACAACCGTCCTCATTGATATGCAAACAGTCACTATATTTACAACCATGGTTATGTTTGGAAATTTCATCAAAAAGCCTATCAACATTTTGCGGCAATATAAAATCAAACCTTACATTACTAAATCCAGGAGTATCAACAATTGCAGTAGTTTCATCAATCGAAATAATTTCACAATGGCGTGTTGTATGGGTTCCGCGGTTTAGTTTTTCACTAACTTCTTTTGTTCGTAAATTAACATTTGGATTAAGCGCATTAATCAAGCTTGACTTTCCAACACCAGAATTCCCGCAAAGCGCAGAAACTTTTCCGCTCAACAAACGACGAAAATCTTCTAACCCTCTTTTTTCAATAGCTGAAGTAAATACAATCTCATAACCAAGATTGCCGTAAATTGATAAAATTTTATCCTGCGAATCCTGTTCCAGTCCTAAATCTTCCTTGTTAAAACATAGAACAACAGGGATTTTATAATATTTTGCAAGTGAAATATATCGGTTTAGTTGATGCAAATCTAAATCCGGATGTTTTAGAGCAGACACAACAACAATTTGGTCAACATTTGCAACCGAAGGACGCGGAATAAAAGTTTTTCGAGGTAAAACCTCGGTAATTACACCGACGTCAAATTCTACAAAATCTCCAGCAACTATTTTTATCTGCTGTTTTTTTAATACTTCGCGAATCTTACATTCAAAAGTTTTTCCATCATTTTGAACATAATAAAAATCAGAATGTATTTTGTAAATTTGACCTTTCATATAAGCTTTAGTTTACAAAAAAAGGCTGCCATTTGCAATATTTATGCAATAATATAAGTATGATTACAAAAAATGAACTTGATAAACTTGTTGAAAAATATGAAAATGAGGATTTTATAAAAGACGATCCCGTTCAATTTATTCACAAATTTAAAACAAAAAAAGATACCGAACTTGCCGGATTTATTGCATCATTACTTGCTTATGGCAGCAGACAACAGTTTATAAAAAAGTTAAATCAATTATTTGAAATCGCCCAAAATGAACCGTTAAATTTTATCCAAAACTTTGAACCGGAATTAATTGGAGATTTCAATTACAGGTTCGGCAAACCGAACGATTTTATCGCGATTTTTGAAATACTAAAAAAACTATATAACACTTCCGATGGTTTAGAAGAACTATTTGAACACGGTTATAAGCAAGGAAAAATATTTGAAAATGTTGTAGATTACTTTTATAACTCATCCGCCAATAATTTAAAATTAACCCCCGGACAGGGGTTTTACCATATGATTCCAGACCCTCACAATGGCGGAGCTATGAAACGTATGTGTATGTACCTTCGCTGGATGGTAAGAAAAAGCCCGGTAGATGTCGGAATCTGGGAATTTATGAAACCATCTGAATTATATATACCGCTTGATGTTCACGTTGGAAGAATTTCGCGTGAGATGGGACTTTTAACAAGAAAAGCAAACGATTTTAAAGCAGTAATAGAACTGACAGAAAACCTCAAAAAACTTTGTCCTGAAGACCCGATAAAATATGATTTTGCATTATTTGCATACGGGGTTAATAACAAGTGAAAAAAATAATAAAAATTTTTCTTATAATTATTCTTTTTTCAATAATTTTTTATTCACGAACTATTGAGCCTGACAGACTTGTAATAAAACAGCAAAGAATATATGTACCAAATTGGAATAAAAAACTGGACGGATTAAAAATTGCGCTAATATCAGATATTCACGCATACTACGGAAAAATATCCCCTGAAAAACTGGATATAATAATAAATAAGACCAATGAACAATCTCCTGATTTGATTTTTATACTTGGGGATTTAGACACGCTTTATTTAAAAAAATCCTTACAATATCAAGAAAAAGTCGGAAATTCATTGCAAAAACTAAAAGCACAGGACGGTGTAATTGCGATTTTAGGAAACCACGATTACGAACCTGAAGCTATAATCAAAAATATTTATAAAAATGCCGGGATTCCGCTTTTAGAAAACAATCATAAATATATAAATCATAACGGACAGCGATTAAGAATAACCGGGCTTAAAGATTTATGGCAATGTAAAACATCTGAAGATACAATTAAAAATTTACTCGAAAATTCAAATATTTCAACAATTGTACTTTCTCACAATCCTGATGTTTTTCCAAATATTCCTCAAAATGTCAGCCTTACAGTATCAGGACATACACATGGCGGAGAAGTTTATCTTCCTATTTTAGGTGCGCCAATGGTTCCATCCGATTATCATCAAAGATTTAGAAAAGGATATATTATAGAAAATAACAAACATCTTTTTGTAACTTCAGGAATCGGCACATTGAGCGGTTTTAGGTTCCTTAACCCGCCGGAAATAGTTATTCTTGAAATATATTCGCAAACTCCGCAAACAAAAACCACAGATACAAAACATTTAAAAGGATTTCATAAAAATTACATACCGTTATATGTTAAAATAAAAAAACAACTTAAGCATTAAGTTTTGCGATTTTTAACCCGAAAACTTTTTCAATATCTATATTATTTAATACATCTGCAATTAGAGTTTCCGGTGCAAGAGTTGAGATATCACCATAGTCAGGTAAATATCCCAGGATTTTAACATCTGTGAATTCTTTTAAAATTTCTGCAAAATATTTTTCTTCAAGATTCTCAGAATTCTCATCAAAACAGTTTATTATCACCCCGAGAAATTCAACACGCTCAGATTGTATATATCTTAGTCCTGAAATTACCTTATCAATCGAAGTCTTTTTAGGATTTACAACCATAACAAGCGGGAGTTTTAACATTTTAACAATCTCGATTTCTGTCATATTTCTGGCAACCGGTGTTGAAATACAATTTGTCCCTTCAATCAAGTTACAATCTTTAATCTGAGCACATGCCTGATAAGTTGAAAAAATAGTATTTACATCAATATTTAACCCTTCTTCATACGCTCCGACAAAAGGTGATAAGTTACTTTTTAAAACATAAGAAACCTCGGTTGAAATATTTGAATCGACTTTTTTAATAAATTCCAACCAGCTTACACTTTCTGAATTCATACAAATAGGCTTATACACATTAGTTGAATAAGAAAGACTTTGCATTGTAGCAGCTAACCCGGCTGTTACAATAGTTTTGCCTGTTTGACTCTCAAATCCTGATATAAATACGCTAAGCATGACTTCATATTATCATGAGCCGTTATTTATTGCAAAATACACTTCTTTCAGACGTTTTTTAGTAATGTGAGTATATAACTGAGTTGTAGAAACATCACTGTGTCCCAGAAGCTCCTGAACTACCCTTAAATCAGCACCGTTTTCAAGCAAATGCGTTGCAAAACTATGTCTTAAAGTATGCGGTGAAACGTGTTTGTGAATCTTTTCGCCCTGTTTTTTTATGAATTCATAAACATCCTGACGCGTAATTTGACGTCCGTTATCTTTTAAAAATAAAACCTTTGTATCAGATAATTTGTTTTCTAAAATTATCATATCACGTGCTTTTAGGTATTTTTTTAGAGCCGTTTTTGCCTTCTCCCCAAACGGTACTATTCTTTCTTTTGAACCTTTCCCGTAACACTGAATGTATTTTGAATTTATATCAATATTATTTAATTTCAAATTAACAAGCTCTGACACACGTAAACCACAGCCATATAAAAGTTCAATAATTAAAACTTCTGTTTTATTTAAATCCGAGTTCAGTATTGTGTTTAACTCATCAACAGTCATAACCTTAGGAAGTTTTTTCGGTAATTTTGGTTGTTCTAAAGTTTGTGCAGGGTTTTTTGAGCCGTATTCATTTGCGCAAAACCATTTAAAAAATCCGCGCAGTGATGCAACTTTTCTTGTTACACTTGTCGGAGAATATTTTTCTTCTCTTAGTCTCAGAATATACGAATTTAAATCAGTCCGACTAATTTGGGCAACATCATATACTTTGCGCTGAATGCAAAAATCAAAAAATGAAGTTAAATCATTACGATAAGCTTCAATAGTATTTGATGAAAGTCCTTTTTCTATTTCTAAAAACTCTAAGTATTCAGATAAAAACTGTATATCCATAAAATTGATTATACACTTATTTTGAGAATTATCAATCCATTGAATTTGCAAGTTTGAATAAATAATCTTCTCTTGCACTGCATTTTAAGCCTGTCGGAATAAAGTTTTCTTTAAATCTTTCAACTGCGTACCGGTCTGTCATACCTGAAATATAATCTGTTACGACTCGAACAATTTTCTCCGGCGGACAGACAGTTTTAAGCATCCCGCAATAGAAATAAAACAATTCTTTTATTACACGTCTTGCTTTAGTTTCTTCTAATTTTGCAATAGATTCATCATTATAGACATTTTCAAACATCCAGCTTCGAAGCATTGTTGTATATCCCCAAGCTTCTTCGCTCATTGAAATTTCGGATTTTCCAAGCGAATTATTAACAATTTCGGTGATCATTTTATTTAATCGCTTGCTTTGATTAGAAGAAAAATAAGCAATACAGTCTTTTGGTAAATCACTTTCTGATATTACACCGGCTCTGATTGAATCTTCTATATCATGATTTATATATGCAATCTTATCTGCAAGCTGAACAACTTTACCTTCAGGAGTGGTGGGTTCATACCCCCAGGAATGGGTTCTGATACCTTCTATTGTTTCACGACAAAGGTTAAGATTTTCCAAAACCTCAACAACGCGAACACTTTGAATATTATGATTAAATCCGCCGTTAACAAGCTCATTCAAAACACCCTCACCGCAATGACCAAACGGTGTATGCCCCAAATCATGTCCTAACGAAATCGCTTCTGTTAAGTCTTCATTTAGGTCAAGCGCTCTGGCTATTGTTCTTGCAATTTGAGAAACCTCTAAAGTATGAGTTAATCTTGTTCTAAAATGATCATCAAAGGGAGATAAAAATACTTGAGTTTTATGTTTAAGTCTGCGAAACGCTTTTGAGTGAAGAATTCTATCCCTGTCTCTTTGAAAACAAGTTCTTAAATCTGATTCATCTTCTTCAACCCTGCGGCCTTTTGTATTAACTGCCTTTGTTGCAATTTCGCTTAAATTTTCAAGCTCTCTTTTTTCAAGCTTTTCGCGTATGGTTAATGTGGTCATAATTCTCCCCTTCTGTTGAGATTTTAACAGAAAGTTGAAATTACGCTATACTATCTTTGGATGATTTTCGTTTTCTACAGCTTCTTTTTTATTATGCCTATACTCTTTTAACAGATTATCTGCGGTCGTACCGATTCTGTTAAGAATTGCCGATGCTAATGTACCAATAAGTAAACCTTTTGTACCTGCATACAACTTAGCATTACAATACAAAGAAACACCTATCAAAGAAAGCGCAGGAATACCATATTTTAAAGCAATTGAAGTTCTTTGTTCATTATCTTCTGATTTACCAAGATGATAACTTAACACTCCTAACCCACCTAATAATGATAAAATATCAGTCGGCGCAGAACCTAAAGATAAATCTCTTAACTTACTTACAAAATCTTCTGTTTCTATTGTAATTGATTTATCAAGTGATTTAATTTGTGCTTTATAAGCCTTTTCCAAAGTTTTATATTCATTTGGCGGAAGAATATGTTTATATATATTTAGAATCTTTTCTGTTTTTCCCTGTTCAAAAGCACCAAAACCATTACGCAATTTTGTAATATCATTTAATAAAATATTACCGGTTTTTTCATCTATAGTTTTATTAACTAATGCATCATTAACATTTTTTCTAAGCTGAGTCATTTCTTTTAAAACTTGATGTCTAATCATCTCATCTTGCGGTTTTTTGACATATTTTCTAATATTTTTACGAATATTTCTCAACATACCAATCTTATCCGCATCTTTGAAACTGATAACTTCAGTCATTTTCATAATTAAATTATCAGAATCATTTGCCATATCCTGCAAAGAATAAGAAAGTTCTCTTCTATATGAATGAACATTATTGGACATTAGAGTTTTTAATCTATTAATTTTTGAATCTGCAAGAAATTTTTGAAATACATCTTTTGACCAAAAAACTTTCATCTTTGCAAACGCAGCTTTTAATTCTTCTGCTGCAACTTTGTAACCGTGATATCTACCTGTTAATGCATCCTTACTAAAGTATGAATTATAAGAAGTATTTAATTCTTTATTTAACTTATTAAGATATGTAAGCCATTCAGATTTAGTTTGACGTACACCATTAATTTCAACAATATCGTAAATATTACTGCGCATTATTGAATTTGCCGCAGATTCTGCCAAAGTTATAGTTTCTTTTACTTTACCTGCGGTGTTAGCATATGAATTTATTACTGTTTGACGTCCTATTTTTTCAAACAAACGAGTTACAGAATCGTGAACTTTTCCTGTAAACTTATTTAACCCCATAAGCTTTTTAAATAATATATCCTTAAAGGATGTAAAATTATTTATCGCTTCACTTCTTTTGGCGGCTGTATCAAACACCTTAATCATATAAATATAAGCACGTGAAGTAAATGAGGATTCTTTTTCTGCATTATTAAGCTTGATATTCTGTAATTTTTTCTGGAAATAATTTTGTAATTTTCTGAAATTCTTTGACAAACCTTTTGGACCGCCCTTTAATACAAAGAAAATCCCGGCTGCAGTTAATACAGTAACACCGGCAACTGATAAACCAATAATTTTAAGATTATTTGTCTTTCTCGCTTCTTCAGGTGTCATTATCTTAATTTTTTCGGCTAATAATTGATATTCAGCCTCTTTCTTATTCTTATTATGAGCAAGCCAGTAATCACTTGGAAGTTTCTTGTTTGTAACTTGTCCAAATGTATTAATAGAATTAGATTCAATTTTCGGAATTGAATTAATCATAAAATCACTAGCCTACAATTTTATTAAATATAAAAAACATTCAAAATTGCGTTAATATAAGTAGATTTGAAGTTATATTACGAAAACAAATCCGTATCAATAACTTTTGCAACTTCTCTTGCCGAATTTTTATTTGATAATAGTTCTTTTACTTCTCCAAGCTGCATGATATTTTCTGCACGTTTTTCCTGATTATAAAGAAGTTCTTCAATTTCATATGTAATTTTTAGCGGGGTAACATCTTTTTGTATAATTTCAGGGACAATAGATTTATCAGCGATGATATTAGGCAAAGAAACTCTTTTAATACATCTTACAAGCAAATAAATCCAATAAAATAACTGCGGTCCGCGATATGCAATAATCATAGGGGTTTTATATAAACAAGCTTCCAAAGCAACTGTACCGGATGCCAATATTAAAGCATCTGATACACTTAACAATGCCTGATTTTCACCTTTTATGACTTTTATATCTGTATCTCCAAGGTATTTTTGATAAACTTCATCAGATAAATTCGGAGCTTGTGATATGCAAAACTGCAAATCATTGTGTCTATGGCTCAAAAGTTTTATAGATTCTTTAAACACATCCATTAAATGCTTTAGTTCAAACTCTCTTGAACCGGGAAATACTGAAACTAATCGTTTTTCAGGATTAAGTCCATGTTTTTCAAAAAATTCTACTCGACTGGCTTTTGGCGGCAGTTGAGAGACAAGAGGGTGTCCGCAATAATGTGTTTCAATACCATATTGTGCATATAACGACTTTTCAAACGGAAAAATACACAACACTTTATCTACAAATTTCTTTATCAAATTAATTCTATATTTACGGCTTGCCCAAACCTGAGGCGGAATATAATAATACACCTTAATTCCGGCTTTATGCAAAAATCTTGCAACAGAAAGATTAAATGCGCCATAATCAATTAATAAAACTAAATCCGGTTTATATTCATTTTTTAAATAATCTACAACAGCTTTACCTAACTTAAAATGATTTATTAAAATATTTGCAGACAAACCCATAGCAGACATTTTTTCCTGTGTTGAAAAAAGCTTTACACCTTCATTTGCAAGATTAATACCGCCAATTGCTTCAATTTGAATGTCTGTTTCAAGATTTTTAAGTTCTCTTACAACATTTGCGGCATGGATGTCACCTGAGTATTCACCTGTTATAATAAATAATTTTTTCATCTAAACTGCCATAATTACAATATTATGCTCATCTGCATATTTAACTACTTTTTCCTGATCCACAATAATTGTTTCATTAGCTTCAACAGCTATCAATGAAGCATGTCTGTGGCTCATAGTTCTCAAAGTTTTCATACCAATTGCAGGAATATCAAAACGCTTATCTTGCTTTGGTTTTGCAACTTTAACAACAACAGCTCCCTCTTTTGCAAGTTTTGCTCCGCGTTTTATGCAAACATCTGTTCCTTCAATCGCTTCAACTGCCATAATCATTTTATCTTTAATTACAACAGACTGTCCGACATCAAGTTTTCCCATTTCTTTAGCAAGCCAGAAACCGTAATTTACATCATCCATCTGTGCTTGAGTAGGTTTATGTTTCCCTAAAACACCTGCAGGTATCATTAAATTTTTAATAAAAATCGTTTGATCTAAAACTTCTACACCAATTTTTGAAAGCTCTTCAACAATCATAAGCATAACCTGATCGTCATTAAGACGTGAAGCTTCTTTAATTAAATCAATTGCGCGTTTATCAAATTTATGCAATTGCAAAAGCACTTTTTTATGAACTTTTCCCAAAAAAGTCATTTGTTTAATTTGTTCTTCTTTTAAAATTGCTTCAATTCTGTTAACTTCACCCGGATGGCAGTTATAAACCTTAGAACAATATTTTTTCAACTCTCTAACGTTATCTTTTGCAAGAGAAATACATACAACTTCAAATCCGTTTTCTTTTGCATACTGTGCCATACGAATCGGCAAAATGCCGTCACCTGCAATTAATCCTTGTTTATTTTCTAATGTTATAGACACTACTATTTTCCTCTTTTACTTCAATGAATAAATCTTTTTAACTTCTTCCTCTGGTAATATTTTAGCACCACCAAGCAATTTTGCAAAAAGTAAAGTTTTTGCATACTCTTCAGCCAGTTCCAGTTTTAAATATGTATCACGAACAGAACTTCCGCCAACAATTACCCCATGATTTTCTAACAATACTACATCATAATCTGAAAAATAAATTGATGTTTTATTTACCAATTCTTCTGAACCCGGTAACGCATACTCTGCCAACGGAATCTTGCCAAAGCAATAAACAATTTCAGGCGAAATCGCTTCTTCTAACGCTTTACCTGACGCTGCAAAAGCTGTTAAATAAGGGCTGTGCATATGAAAAACACAATTTATATCAGGTCTTTTTTTATAAAAATCAAGATGTAAAAACCTTTCACTTGAAGGTTTTAAATTACCGTCAATATGATGTCCGTTAACATCAACAAGGCTGAAATCTTTATCTTCTAAATATCCGTTAGCTGAGCCGGAAGCCGTTATAACAAAAGAACTTCCGTATCTTGAAGAAATATTCCCGGAAATTCCCGGCGTATACCCCTTGCTGCCGGCAAGTTTTCCGTATTCAATCAGTTCTTGTTTAATTTGTTCAGTCATACTAATCAATTACTTCCTTATCCGGATCTTCAATATTAATAATCTGTGCATACTGTAAAGTTTTTGGTCTTACAGACTTTGTACCTTTGTTAAATTTATTGGCAACTTGTATTTCTTCCTGTTTTGGAGCCGGTGAAAATACAAATTTTCGTTCATTATCTTTTTTATTTTTATTAAATCTTTCCGGATTTTTTATTTCCATTCTACGATAATTTATACTTGTACCTTTTGTATCAAACGCGACATCAAACCCAAAATAAGTTGTCTGTCTGACAAAGTCATAACCAAGACGAATTTTTAAATCATCAGGACCGATTGCAAATACAAATCTGTTTTCCTGGAATAACTTACCGTTCGGAGAATCATCACTTAAATTAACCATGCCTGACCAACCTACAGAAAGATATTTATTCAGCCTTACGATTTCGGAAATATAAAATGCTGAATGCCCGTATCTATACATATCATATCTAGGAATTGGAGTTTTATCATCATACCCTGATTGAAAATATCCTAAATCCTGCATCCAGTTCTTATATTGAACGTGAGCTCTCGGTCCGATTCTTCCGATAAATTGAGTATCACCTGTTCCGTAAACCGCAGCAGATCCTTGCAAAGCGACACTCAAATCAAAGAAAAACTTATTTTCAGGTTTTTCATAATGATATAAAGTTTGTGCAATTTCAGCCATGTATCTAAAACGTGTTGTTGCTTTTCCTGTTGAATGAATTTTTTCACCATAATAATTTCTATCATTATCTTCCATCATACCTATACCGGCTCTATGACGAAAACGTAAGCCTTTTCCTTCTGCTAAGAAATTAGGTATATAATGTTTTTTATCATAATAGACTTCTGCCATATACTTAGGCATTCTTGCACCTAAAAACCATTCATCCATAAATGAATTTGCAGAATACTGCAAAAACAAATTATCATCTAAACGCTGATGACCTTTTAAAAAGAAAATATCTGCAGCAGAACCATATCCCAGCTCTGTATGGTTATAAGTATTTTTATACTTTAACATACCACCGAACCCGAACTTATCATCCTGATAATTCAAAAACGGAATGGCTTTAATAACAGACCCACCAGGTCCTCCAAATACAAACCCAGGACCTGCAAACAAACCTAGTTTTCTTCGAGTACCGAATTCCGGATAATTTGCTTCAAAGTTATCATTATCTTTATTTGTATACACTGTTAAACTTGGCCAAGTTAACCAATGTTTACCATCTCTTGATATATCAATTTTCTTAGCTACATATTTATTATGATTTTTTCTTGCTTCAACATAAAGCTTATCAATATCAAAATGCAGCTTATTACCTGTTGGATCACCAAAAAATAAAGACTTTTCATCTTCATCCAAAACCATATTAGTAAACCTTGGACCAACCATTCTTGAAGATAATCTGTGAACCTGAGAGACATCTGAGTGAAAATTACCATTTTCTAATATTAATAATGAATCTTTATGTACAGCTTTTTCTGCATCCATAATCATAGATACAGTATTTGTACTAATATTGTCCATTTGCATGGTTTCTTCATTCATATCAATTTCTATATAATCTGATTTTGTCGGCATTCCATCTTTATAAACAATAACATTACCGATACCTTTTAAAATATTTGAATCCTGATTATAAACCATTTCATCAGCAATTATTCTGGTATTTTGCTGAGGTAATATTAAAACAGGACGTCCTTTCGCAAGCATATCTCCCGTTTCATCGTCGTATGTAACATTTTCCGAATCTAAAATTAACTCTTTTTCAGTTACATGTTCAGAAATACCGGATTCTAAAGAAATAGTATCAACACTAGGGACCTCAAAAGAAATTTCTTTTTGAATAGAGTCTGCAATAGAGCCTTCTTCAGGAATTAAGGTCGTATTTTCTGCCGAAATTTTGGCATTGTCTTTTTTCTTGGATTTAAACCTTTGCGCAAAATTCTTACCCTGTTTTTTTTCTTTTTTCTGACCGTTTCCGATACTTGAAGCTTTATTTGATATCATTAACCTTATTTGCTTAAATAACGGCATATTATCAGGGTCTATATCTTTGTATTCCCCGCCTTTGCGCTCAAAAGCATAACCTTCATAACCGAATTCAGGTCCCTGCACTTCCGGCATCATCATACTGTTTGGAGATCTGTAAAAATTTTCTTCCTGCAAATCTTTAGAAATAGAATACATATCAGAACTATTATCATCCACAGCGTATGATGAATTCGAAAAAGCTAATATTAAAGATATGATAAATATGATTTTTTTCAATTTTTAATTCCTTTTGTATTTATATATAATTTCGCGGATTAGTTGGTTTACCGTTTACGCGAACTTCAAAGTGACAGTGAGGTCCCGTACTGTAACCGGTTGAACCTTCTTTACCGATTTGCTGACCTTTTTTGACCATTTGTCCATTGTTTACAAGTATTGTAGACATATGTGCATACAACGTTGTAATAGGCTGTCCATTAATAACCCCGTGATCAAGGATTACAACTTTTCCGTATCCGCCGTACCAGCCGGAGAATATAACTTTTCCATCATTAGAAGCTTTAATTGCTCCGCCGTTAGGTCCGCCTATATCAATACCTGAGTGGAAAATTCGACTCTTAAATATAGGGTGCGTTCTCCAACCAAACGGAGAGGTTATAGGACCTGATATCGGATATATAAAACCTGTTGATGAAACTTTAACTGTTGATGAACTTGAACCGCCTTTAGTCATGTTTGCAATCATATTTTGAATACTTGCTGACTGCTTAGCAAGTTCTCGTTCTGAACGCTCATAATAATTTTTATCTTTTTGCAATCGTTGAATCATATTTTTATTTTCAGCAATTGACCCTTGAATGGTTGCTCTTTGATTATTAATATCTCTGATTGAAGCTTCAACCATTCTTTTTTGAGATTCCACCTGAGCTTTTAAAACAGCTATTTCATCAGCTTTGGCTTTTACAGCTTGCATCCTTTTATAATCATCTTGAATAACTAATTTTTCGAAATAAAAAATATCCATCAGCGAATTTACATTATTCGTTGACAAAATAAGCTCAAACATTCCTTGTCTTTGATGTTTAAATACCTGACGAATCCTTGATTTCATAGCATTATCCAGGCTTTGAAATTCAAAAACCGCAGCATTCAGCTGACATTCCATAGATGTTAAGTTTGAAACAAGCGAATTATAACGCTGTGTAGTTGAACGTAATTCAACTTGCGCTTTTTCAAGTTTTTGCTGATTATTGTTTAACTTATTACGTTCATTTTTAAGCTTTAAATCTGCTTGCTGCTTTTTCTGTTGGTAATAATAACGTTTATTATTTGTCTGCCTCAACTCATTGTCCAAAGCTGCCTTTGATTTAGCAGCATAAGACGGAACTCCTGCCACATTCAAAGTTCCGACAATAATCCAGCTTATAAAAATGTATTTTAAAATCTTTTTTATATTCATTTTAATTTATTATTTTACAAATAATGGTAACATCATTAATCCGATAGTCCAGGCAATAAAGGTTAATGAAATAATACCGATTATGAGCTTTCTATGTGTTCTGAAAAATTCCATAAATCCTCCCCTTACAACATGTAATATTACTATCAAAAAAAACATTGTGCAAGAAATTGAAACATATTTTTACTTAACAAATAGAAAAATGAACTTTTTTATTTTACAATCGTTATATTAGTACAGAGGTAAAAATATGAAAGACAAATGTACCAAATACGAAGCTTTATTTACTTTTAGAAGTGAAGAAGAATTGCAAGAACACATTAAAGAATGTGAAGATTGCAGACTTGAACACGAAAAAATGCTTAAAGTTTCAGAATTAATTCAGGAAGCTAAACCATATTTTAAAGAAAAACGCAAAAATAGAGCTAAAATTAAAGCAGCTTGCGCGCTTTTTATGCTTATGATAAGCGGAACTACTCTAGGATTAATAAATTTTAATCCGGATATCTCTGATACTTTGAAATACGGGACAACACTAAGTGCAGAAGATTTAGGATTACCTGTAGATTCGTACGGGTTAATTTATATTGAAGATTAAGTAGGAATTAATGGATTTTAACAAGGTAGTAGAAGCAAATAAACAAAATATCAAAAACATAATACGGCTTATAACAAGAGAAGAAAATGAAGACTTGGAACAAGAAGTATTCGTTAAAATCTGGAAAAATTCTGAAAAATACCAGGAAAAAGGCTCTATTAAAAGCTGGATCTCAACAATAGCAAAAAACACATCTCTAGACTACTTAAGATCTTCATACCACAAAGTTTCGCAAAACTCCGATTCAGAGATTATACACTTTCATGTATTAAAGATAAAAAAGTTTCACCTGAAGAAAATATCATTAAACTTGAACGACAAAAAAGAATTACAGAAGCAATCAATCAATTAAAACCAAAACTTAAAGAAGTAATAATAATGACTGAAATTAATGGATATTCTTACGAAGAATGCGCAAATAAACTCAAATGTCCGATAGGAACCATAAAATCACGAATCTTTAACGCTAAAAAAGAATTAGCAGAGAAATTACAAGACTTATTATAAATGAGGAATATTTATATGAAAAAAACACTTTCAATATTATTATCAGCAATGGTATTAACTCTTGGAGCAGCAACTGCAGTAAAAGCTGAAAACATAGAACAAAGAGCTCCAAAGTCAATTATGAATCAACACTCTTCACGTGAACAGCATAGAAAACAATTTGAACAGCGTTTAAATTTAACAGAAAAACAAAAAGAAAAAGCACGTCAAATTCACAAACAGGGAAGAGAAGATATGAAACCTGTTATTATGCAAATTGAGTTAAAACGTCAGGAAATCGAAACCGTAAAACTTTCAAGAATGGCAGAAAGAGCTCAGAAAGAACGTATTGAAGAACTTAATAATGAAATAAAAGAACTTGAAAAACAGGCTCAAGAAATTAGAAAAAAGAATTCACAAGAATTTGAAAAGATATTAAATAAAAAACAAAAAGCAGAACTAGAACTTATGAAAGCTGAAGGTCGTGCAAGATTTGAGCGCTACCACAAAGCTCGTCCGCCATTTCAGGGCTTAGGTACACCAAATATTTTTAACAAATCGCTTAATCCTTCACAACAGCATTAACAAATATCAACTAAAAAGACGGGGATATTTTTACGCCATATGGTAAAATATCCTTATGGTTATGGATTTTTCAGAACAGAACAGTATAGACAGACAATATTATCAAAAAGATTTTATATCAATAAAAGTTCTTCTTAATAATATTCGTCAATCTTTTATTACAGGTAAAGAAATTAAAAACATTGACAGTGAAATAAGCTATGACAGCAGTTTTTCATATATTTATATAACTTTGTTTCAAGAAGGTTTGCAGCCTATCAGATGGGGTTCAAACAGAAAAACCCTCACTGCCGCAATCAATCGTGACATTGAACAAATAAGACAAAGAAATACATACCCGCAATTTGAAATATCTAACCCTGAAAAATGCAGGATTATGATTGAATACATAACAGAACAGATTCCTGTTAAATTAAATAATATAAAATACGGAACATTTGTCCCGGAAAGATTTGAGCCGGGTGTTACCGGATTAAAACTAGTTCTGGATAATACTAACTATATTTACACCCCGACAGATGCCTGGGTTAATAGCCAAATGGATTTGAAGTCAGCTCTAAATACAATTTTAAGAAAAACTTATATCAAAAATATTACAAATAAAATTTCCGAAAGAATCGAGATTTTACGTAATACACCACACGAATGTTTTATAATCAAAAGTAAAGCATTTGTTACTTACAAGGATGATATATTACCGCTATACCGCGGTAATATTCTACGTGAATATTCAACAGATGAAATAAAAAAACAAGCTTTATCAGGCGCAGATTGGATTGTAAAATACCAGAAAGGAAACGGGCAGTATTTGTATTATTACGATGCAAAAGAAGACAACTATATAGACCACGAACACCCTGAACGCCCTGAAGACAATCTTTATTATAATGACTTACGTCACTGCGGCGGAATTGTAACACTTATTCGCGCATATCAACTTACAAAAGATAAAAAATACTTAAAATCAGCAAAAAAAGGATTGGATTTTATTGTTTCAATAACAAAAGAACACAATATTAACGAAGAAACCGGAGCTTACGTTTTTTACAATAAAAAAGCAAAACTTGGCGGTACAGGTATGATTCTTATTGCAATGATGAAATACCGTGAAGAATCCGGCGACAAATCTTACGATGAATACATTAAAAAATATACAAGACATCTATTATCAAGAATTTATAAAACCGGCGAATTTTTAGGATATTATATCCATCCTAATTTCCAAAACGGCGAACCATTAATTGAAATGTCCGATGAAGAACGCCGCGAAACATTTTCATTCTATTACCCAGGAGAAGCTTTGCTTGGTTTAGCACTTTTTGCCAACTACTTTAAAGACGACGAACCGCTTCGCCAAAAAGTTCTTGAAAAAAGCAAACTTGCACTTGACTGGATTGTTGATGAAAGACCAAAAATTTATTCGGATATGTTTACATCACTTCCTTCTGATGCTTGGCTTATGCAGGCTATAGAAGAATGGACATCTAACCCTGAATTTAAAAAAGATAACTATATTAACTTTGTTTTAAACGATGCTCAAACAATGATAAACAAATGCTATACAAAAGACGATTCACCGTTTATAGACTATGAAGGAAGTTATTATTATAATTACGGCGACCATTTTTATCCAGATGGTTCACGCTCAGAGGGGCTAATCGGCGCATATTACTTAGCTAAAAAGCTGGATAAAACAGAATTAGCAGAGAGAATCCTTGAAGCATGCCGTAAAACCGCTAAATCCCAAATGGTTTTATTCAATGACGATAAAAACAATTACGCGCACAAAAACCCATCAAAATCACAAGGTGCAATAAGATTTAAAGCAACCCGCCAATGGATTCGTGTAGATTCAATTCAGCACGTTGCATGTTTTTATTTCAGACTGTATTTTGCAGAAAACAGAATTGAAGTTATTTAAAAATATTTTCCCCTGCAGAGCTCAAATACTGAAATAACCTAAAAATAACTGGTTGCAATATTTACACCCGCAAATTCTATTGAGGACAAAAAAATGCCGCTTTCATCAAGCGGCAGGGAAAAGTTACGAAAATTAAATTGTAGGGGAAAATATAAATTAAAATTTTTATGCGTTAAATACGTTAAATGATTTTTCAACGTTTTGACTGATAATCTTTTTAACTGAATCATATTCTGTTGATAATGCATTATGTTCTGATTCAAGTTTATTTAATTGAAGGTCAATTTGTTTATCTTGACTTTGAATTTTATCCATACGATTTTGGTAAATTTGTTCTGCTATTGCCATCGCTGAAGTATCTTCTTTTTCAGTAATTGACTCATCACTGTCAAGAGTTGTTCCGACAAATGATTTATCTGCAATTGAGAAATATGATAAAGTCAAATCACCTGCTTTAAGTCTTTTAACAAACCAATCAGCATCTTTAAAATTAGTTTCATTTGGAACTGTTGTATGACCTTTAGCTCTCATTTCATTGAAAATATTTTTATAATAATTCACCATTTCTTTATCATAAGTAAGTGTTTCAGATGTAGCAGAAATTGAGTTATTATAATAAGCTTCAGTTAATGCTGCGGCATAATCGAACAATTCTCTTTGAGCTGCAGTTGTACCTTCAAAGTTCAAAGCTTGAGATTGTTTTGTAATTGTATAAGAAACACCGCCTTCAGAAACATAGCTGTCACCGCCATTGTATTCTAAGTAGTTTCTATAATCTTCACTGATTAAATCTTCATCCGGATCAGCATATAAAGCATCAGCCTGAACTTCTTCACCATCTAAATTTTTATAGATGAACTTTTTAGATTCAGTGTTGTATTGAACATCTTCAAGCACCATCCATTTATTAGTGCCTTCCTGATCTTTAGTTTGATATCCGACTTCTGTCTTTAATTCACCTGTTGCCTCATCAACGACTCTTCTTGCTTCAAGCGTATATCTTTCCTTATAGTAGCCGTTGCTGTTTCTGTATAAATTAGTTTGTTTACCGTTATTATCTGCAGCATATGCTGTATTATAAGTTACATATCCATCATATGAATCTGAAGAAAATGATGCATAATCAAACCCTAAAATATGTTGACCATCATTAAGATTATCAATACTTTTACCAACAGATGATAAATATCTGTCCCACGCATCATGAATTGCATCTTCTGATTCTGCACGATTTTTAACATTAATATCAGATTGAGTATATCCCAAATCTCTTAAGAATTTGTTAAAATCACCGTTATTATTATCGAAAGCTTTAGCAACATTTGAAGGAACTAAAACTTTACCTGTTTTATCTTTTACAAGGTATTGCTTACCACTTGCAACAGAACCGCAACCTGTTAATTGGTTGTAAGTTAAATCTGCATAGCAAGCTTCTGTGTTGTTATAACCAGTTAAAATTTGATATTTAGTCTTGTTAAGCGCATCTAAATAAGCATCGTTTATCTGTTCTGAATTATCAGACAAACGCTGTTTTGAATAAGCAAGTGACTGCTGTTCCATCTCGTTATTAGATAAACGAGCAGTTATACTTAACAATCTGGCTTGTGATGCTGCCATTCCCATAGTGCTTAACAATTCCTTTCAATAATTTTCGTATCGTATTTATAATTACGGCTTCAGCAAAGATAAACTTTAAGATTTAAGGGTAAATATTACGATTTTGTAACATAATATTCTGCAAAAATTATTAAAAAACGTTACGATTTTGCCCCAACCCTTACAATATGCTAATTTGTAAGAGAAAGGAAAGGTTATGAGAAACGTTATAATTTATACTGATAAAAAATCTTCAGCAATCGCAGACGTAATTGCAAATATTGAAGACACTAATGTAAGACTTGAAAACGCTGATAATTTAAAAGATTATGAAACACTTAATCCTGGTGTAATTATTATCGAAAGCGTTCCTAATATCAAAGATATTTTAATGGTTACTAAATTTAAGTATCCTGTTTTATTTATCGGAGAAACATTCAAAGGAGCAACTGTCCGTGCAGTTGCGTTTGATTATGTCAAAACTCCTGTAGACAATCAGGAACTTATAATCCGTGTTAAAAACATGTTAAAAATCAAAGAATTGAGAGATAAATTAAGAACTCTTTCAACAACTGATGAATTAACAGGATTGCACAATAGAAAATACTTACTTGAACGTATGGAACAAGAAATTTCACGTTCAAAACGTTACGGAAATGCTCTTTCTGTATTATTGTTTGATTTAGACTTCTTCAAAGTCGTAAATGATATTTACGGATACGAATGGGGCGATGTACTTTTACGTTCAATCGCTGATAAATTAAAACAATTAATAAGAAAAGAAGATATCTTAACACGTTACGGAGACGAAGAATTTATTGTAGTTCTTCCAAACACATCAGAAGATAATGCATTTTTGTTTGCTGAAAGATTCCGCAAAGATATTGAAAAAATGGAATTCATTCCGGCAGGCGAAGAAGAACGTCATCCGATTACGATTTCAGGCGGAATTTCAACATTCCCTTGTATTCCTGATACAGAAGAAGATGCAAATACAATTATCAGATACGCAGAACACGCATTATACAACGCTAAAAAACGCGGCAAAAACAAAATTGTACAATTCTCTCATTTAAATTTGGGAGAAGGTTAAAAAATATCCGCTAAGGATATAAAATAGATCCTTTCTGAACACTTACATAGTGTAAATCTGGTTAATAGACGGTAGAAATACCGTCTTTTTTATTAACTTTTATTAACATAATTCAAAATTCAGTCAATTTCTAGGTATAAATTTTTTTTATATAAATGTAGGTTAGATAAAAGTGTATATTTTAAGGTGGTAGAATTATGTCAGTAATTTCTAGGATTGTTTCTTATGCTCCAAAAGCATTAGGTTACGGAAAAAGGATTGTAAAAGCAGCTCCGGATGCGATTTTTGGTACAGGTGCAGAGGTTGCGGGCTCTGCTATGAGGGCAACTAAAGGCGGTGCCGCAACAAAAGCAAAAGCAGGTTTTAAAGCACTGGAAGGAATGCAAAAATCAGGTTCTTTCTGGAGCAGAGCAACCGGTAATTTAGGTTTAATAAAATCAATGCCTGCTAAATATGCAAGAGCTGCAAAAATTTCAGGTAAAGGATTTTTCGGTCAAGCTGCAGCAGGTGTTAAAGGCTTATTCAAAGGCTTAGGTAAAAACATGCCATTCTTAGCCGCAGCCTCAACTCTATTATTTGAACTTCCAAATATCTGGTCAGCAACAAAAGAACAAGGCATCGGACAAGGTGTTAAAGAAGTCGGAAAAGCCGGTGCTAGACTAGCAGGCGGTGCAACAGGTGCAGCAATCGGTTCTGCAATCTGTCCTGGTATCGGTACAATGGTCGGTTGGTTTGTCGGCGACTGGCTAACAGGTAAAGTTGTTGGTAAATCTTACTCTGAGAAAAAAGCCGAAGCTGAAGAAGCTTTAGCTCAAGCTCAGGCAATGCAGCAGCAAGCTCAAATTCCGTTCCAGGGTGGTAACCCTTACAACAACCCGTATGCAATGACAAACCCAACGTATGACTATAATAACCCATACGCAAATGATATAATGATGCAAAATATAAACTTCAATCAACTGGCATAATTTCCCTGATATAACATAATTCCCTTACGGCGGTCGGATTAAAATCCGACCGCCGCTTTAACATTTATTAACATTTGAGCAATTCAATAAACAAAAAATACTTTATAAAAATATAGGGGAAATTAAAATAGATTAATAGGGGAAAAGAAAATGGGAATTGCATCAATTGCCGCTAAAGCTTTAGACTACGGAAAACGAGTCGCAAATATTGCACCGGAATTTCTACTTGGTACAGGTGCTGAAGCCGTCGGTAAAGGTATGAAAAACGCCAAAGGCTCTTTATGGAGCAAATTAAAAGCAGGCGGAAAATCATTAGAAGCAGATGTTATCGCTAAAAAAGCAGCAAAAGGCGGGTTTTTCAAACGTACACTTAAAGAACTTATAAGTACACCAAAAGCATTGCTTTCCGGCGGTAAAGCGGGAGCAAGAGCTGCAAAAATTGCAGGTAAAAGTGCATCATGGGGGGCTGTAAAAGGTGTTGGTAAAGCCATCGCCAAACGAATGCCAATGATTGGTGCAGTTTTAACACTAGCAATTGAAGCTCCAACTATTTATAAATCCTTTAAAGAAGGCGGTTTTAAAGCAGGATTAAAAGAATGCGCCGGTGTAGGTACAGAACTTGGCTGTATGGCAGCAGGTGCGGCAATCGGTTCTGTAATCCCGGGTGTCGGTACAGTAATTGGCGGTCTTGTCGGTGGTATTGTCGGTATGTTTGCAAGAAGCACACTCACACCTACAAAACCAGAAGCTGAGCAACAAGAAGGACAACCTGTAGAATACTCAAAAGAAGATATAAATGCATTACGTTCAATCGGCTTGACAGATGAAGAAATTCAAGCACTTCAGGCAAATGGATACACAATAGAAGATATTGAAAAAACATTAAATCAGGAATATAAAAATGAACTTATAGCTCCACAAGATAATACAAGAGTTGTAAACCCATATCAACAAGATATTCAAGCAGAAATAGCTGCTCTTGAAACTGAAAATCAAGCATTAAGAAAACAACTTGAACTTTCACAATATACCGGACAACAATTGTATGAAAATACTCAAAATAATAATCAATTCAGTTACTTCAACCCATATATGTTTAATCCATATGTAAACGGATTGAATAATAACACAAATTCATACGCAAATGATATGCTGTATCAACAATTATTCGGGCAGAACCTAAGTTTCAACCCATATCTACAACAAAATCAATATCCAAATTATAAATTCGCAGGTTAAAATTAAATAATTAATCCGATGGAGCCGCTTTTATAAAAAAGCGACTCCTGATTTTTTAGATCTAAACTCCACATACGTGAAAATCACGTTCACTGATTGATGAAGAGCACTCTAACAACTGTGTTAGTAATCTTTCTATAACTCTTTCAACAGCTTTTACTTCACCTTGTAATTCTTTGTAACTTTCTTCTCTTGAATCTTTTAAAGCACTTTCAAAAATTTCGTCCTGATACATAAATTATACTCCTATTAATCTTAACAATTTACTTATCGGCATACTTTTTTCAAAACTTTAATAATCATAAAGATTTTGTTACAAAATTTCATCTTTTGTAGAGGTTTGAAAAATTTTAAAGTAAAATATTACCATATTTGCAAAAGGAAGTATGAATGTTGAAAGATTTTGAATTAACAGGCTACGACTACTATTCTAACAGACGAGATATGGAAATTATCTCAAACATTGTCGACAGCTTAAAAAAGATTTTGGAAGAAGATAGTAAACAAGAACAACCATTATTTTTAAAGATTTCAGATAATTTGATTCTTAATATTGCAAGAAAAGTTGTTCAAGAAAAGAAACAAACATTTTTAATCGGCATAACAGGCGAAAGCGCTTCCGGTAAAACTGTTTTCGTTGACAATACAATAAAAGCCTGCATAAAACAAAACGTTGAAGGTGTTCATACAGTAATCAGATGTGACGATTATTATAAAGACACATCAAAAGAATTGAAAGAAGCAGGAAGCTATGAAGCTTTATTTAAAACAGGTTTCAGCTTTGATACTCCTGATGTAATTGATTTAAACCTTATGAAAAACCATCTTGTAGCATTAAAAGAAGGTTTAACAATAAAATCACCACGCTACAACTTTGTAACCTGTGAATCTGACCCTAACGGAGATGAGAAAAAACCTGCAAAAATTATTTTAACAGAAGGTTTGTATGTTCTAAACGAAGGTGTCAGAGATATTATGGATGTAAAAGTTTACGTATTCACACCATTAGAAGTAATAAAAGACCGCTGGTATAAACGTGCAGCAGAACGCGGCAAAACAGGAGAAGCTGCAGATCTTCAATTTGCAGACGTAAATAAAACCGCACAACAATATATCAGACCTGCATATCAAATTTCAGATGCTGTAATTAACGGACTAGTAAGCCAGGAATACATTCAGGAAATTACAGATAAGATATTTTCAGCATTAAAAAATATTGAATTTTAAAAATTTATATAAAAAAAGGGGCGGTGCATAAAATGCACCGCCCCTTTTCTCTGATTAAAGGAAGTAAAACTGCCGCTCAACCTAACCCTTTCCCACAAAGGGCGAGGGAATACTTATTTTCCCTGCCCATGCGGAGTTAAACTTATTTGGGCGGTTTGTGAACTTACCCCTGACCGTGCGGCCGAGCACCTTGCGGAGCTCAATAGTCGAGTTGACTTAAAAATAAATGGCTGCAACATTTACCCCTCACTAGAAGGCACGTTGGCAGTTTGTGCAGGTATTTTCCTGCATCGGAACGATTTTCACGTATTCAACAGGTGCTGCACATCCGCAAGCTGTGCCTCTTTCTTTTTTAATTTTAACCCCGTGAAGTTTTTCACATTTAGTTAGTTTTGGTTTTTCACATCCGCATTTAGCTGTTCGTGTACCAAATAAAGTAAATGGATTCAAACTTCCTATCCCGTCATATGTCCAGGCAAAAGCACCTTGAGCCGGAATTGTTAAAAATGCAAATAATGCAACTGAAGCTAATAAATTTTTCATACTAATTCTCCTATTTGTTAAATGGGTTACATTCATCGGTTACATTTTCATTTTAAAAGTTTTAAACCGAATTCCCATATACAAACGGTTGAAGGAACATACCCGAAAGTAGGTAATCCAATTGGTAATTTTTCATAAGAAAACCCCGATTCTTATTCAGAATCGGGGTTTTGTAACATTTTCAATTAAAGCTTACTTAGCGATACTTGCATCTTCAAGTAAAATAACTCTAATTTCTTCGCCTTGTTTAGCGCTGTAGTTTAAACCAGGAGTAACTAAACCTGTAATTAAACCAACACCTGCACCAACAGGAGTACCGATAGCGATACCAGTACCAACTTTTTCAGGGTTAGGAATAAATGAGAAACCAACACCTGCGCCAGTACCAACAGCAGCACCACCAACTGTGTATAATGCAACTTTACCAGCTGTCATCCAAGGACCTTCTTTTAAAGCATAGTCTTTGTAGAACGGTTTAGCATTCAAGTCAACTGTTTTACCGCAAGGAGTAACAACTTTGTTGATTTGAGCGTAAACTCTAGCATTTTTGTTAAACCATTGTGGATCTTTAATATCTAAAACTGAACCGTAGAAAGTTGATCCTGCAGGGAACAATACTGTACCTTGATCAGTTGTAATATCTTCAGGGTTTGTGAAAGTTACACAATCACCTGCTGCATGTAATTTTGATTTGAAAGCTTCGTTAAATTCGATTTCTAAAACGTTACCTTCTTTAACAATATTTCTTAAGTTAGTAACAGAAACTTCGTGACTTGGAGCTTTTTTAACCATAGTTAAAGTTTCAGTAGCTAAAACAGTTTCTTCAACGTGTTTATATTGAGCTTTAACAAGGTCTAATCTTTGTCTTAATCTGTATAATAATACAGCAGCTTCTGCTCTTGTTAATTCTTCAGTTGGTCTAAGTTCGTTTTCATTCGGGTGGTTTACGTAAATACCATAAGACAATGTTTTAGCGTAAACAGTTTTAGCCCATGCTGGAACTTTAGCTGCGTCTGAGTATTTAGAAACGATAGAATTATCTACATCGCCATCGATTGTAATGTGGCTGATAACAGATTGAGCTTCATCTCTAAGAACTGATCTGCCAGGTTTGAAAGTTCCATCCGGATAACCGTAAACTAAACCTAATTGTTGAGATCTTGCAATTGGAGCATATATATCTGAAGATTTAGCAACATCTGAGAATCTTACTTTAGATTTTAATTCTAAATCATCGTTGCCTAAAACTTTTAATAAAGCTTTTACAAAATCAACTCTTGAAATTTTTCCTTCTGGATTGAAGTTTCCATTATTTAAAGCCATAACAGAATCGCTAACAACGCTTGCGATTTCAGTTTGAGCCCAGTAATTTTGAGCAACATCTTCAATTCCTTGATAAGCAAAAGCAGGCATAGTGCTTAAAGCAATAAAACCACCTACTAATAAGCTTGCTAATAATTTTTTCATTTCTACTTCCTCATCTTTTTCTTACAAACTTAACCAGTTTGATTATAATATAATAATAAAAAAAAGTAAAGTAAGGGCATGCCCGATAATACCCCAGAACCAGGAGAAAACATGAAACATTTAACACCTACAAAAATCGTATCTACATTAGGTCCTGCGACATTTAACGAAAAGATGATTCGTAAATTATATAAAGCAGGCGTAACAATGTTCAGAATAAATTCATCCCATGACACGGTTGAAACTCATAAAAGGACTTTAGAAATAATAAGAAAAATTGAAAAAGAAGAAAACGCAATTATTCCAGTTTTATTAGATTTACAAGGTCCAAAAATAAGAATCGGACAATTAGACTCACCGATTTCTGTAACAGCAGGAGATATAGTTAAATTCCGCCATGGCAATAAATATGAAAACGGGATAATTCCTGTGGATTACAAAGGAATCGCAGATGATGTTACAACAGGTGAAAAAATCCTTATCGATGACGGGAAAATTCAACTATCTGTTCAAAAAGTTGAAGATAATATAGTATTTGCAAAAGTGTTAACAAGCGGAGAAATAAAACCCCGCAAAGGGTTAAACATTCCGGGCTGCACAGGAAGTATTGATATTTTAACCGAACGCGACAAAATGTTTGTTGATTTTGCGATAAAAAATGATATAGATTATCTCGGACTTTCTTTTGTTAGAAATAAGGAAGATATTCTCACCCTCCGTGAAATTTTAAACAAAAATAATTCAAGATTAAAAATAATTTCAAAAATTGAAAAACCTCAAGCGCTTGACAACATTGATGAAATTATTGAGGCTTCAGATGGTTTAATGGTTGCCAGAGGCGATTTAGGTATTGAAATTCAAACCGAACGAGTACCTATTGCGCAAAAAACAATTATCAAAAAAGCAAATATTGCCAGAAAACCCGTAATTGTTGCAACTCAAATGCTTGAAAGCATGATTGATAATCCTATTCCGACACGCGCCGAAACCTCAGATGTTGCAAATGCAATTATTGACGGGGCAGATGCCGTTATGCTGTCCGGAGAAACCGCAACAGGAAAATATCCGATAGAAGCAGTAAGTATAATGAAAAAAATTGCAGATGATATTAACCACTCAAAATTTATTACAAAAAATTGCTTCCCAGTTGAAATTCAAGAAAAACATAATACAACACCAACCGCAATAGCAGTATCAATTTCGGATATTTTAAAAAGCCTTCCAAAAATCAAAGGGATTATCGCGCTAACTGCAACAGGTTACACACCTGCACTAATTTCAAAATGTAAACCTTCAGTTCCGATTTTTGCACTTTGTCCAGACTTTCAGGTATGCAGATTTTTACAGTTATATAGCAGTGTCCATTCCGTAAAAATTCCAAATGAAGAAATAAAATTTGATAAAGAAGCCGTAAATTTATTAAATATCTTCCTACGCTCAGAACTAAAAATGCGCAAAGATGATACAACAATAATAACCGGCTCAATCCCTCATCTTATGTCAGGAGAATCAACGAACTTCTTAAAAATACATAAAATATCTTAAATAGAAGGCGCGCCACACGGCGCGCTTCTTAATTTATTTAAAATCCTTAACCAGATTTTTAAAATAATCAGTATTAGTTTTTGCTTTAAATGCACACGCTAAGCCATTATAAGTTCTGCTAACATTTGGTACACAATACAAATCTGCCGGATATTTTGTACCCTTGTTACCCATTGTTCTTATTTCTCCGTCCAAAAACTCAAACATAAACAAATCATAACCGGCTCTATTTGGTGAAGAACTCCAATTATTTAAGTTTCTCCTTCTTCTTATTTAGAACCTTTTAAATTTTCCGGATGGGCTGAATTAGACAAAATAATTTCATAAAACTCATTTTTATCGATGTTAACACCCATAGTTTTAACATCACAATATTTTTTCTTTTTCTTGTTCAAAAGTTTCTTGTAATCCTGTCCCATGAAGGTAGTGTATCATAAATTTTCAAAGATTACAATGGTAACAAACTTACCCCGGCACCACAGGTCGTGTATTTTTAGGTTACATTTGGTAACATACATTTGCCCCCTGCTTGCAAAAAAAGTTTCTTTATAATAGGATTATAGTACGAACGTGCGTCGGTGTGCTTTGTGTGGAAAAGTAAAAGAAACATCGATTAAGGAATTACACAATTTAGTACAGATTAGAAATATAAAGGAAAGCAAAAATGAATAACCCAATCATTGATGAATTAGAAAAAAGTTATTTAGGCAAAGAGCTTCCAACTCTTAATGCCGGTGATACAGTAAAAGTTTTTGTTAAAATCGTTGAAGGAAACAAAGAAAGAATCCAGGCTTTTGAAGGCACAATCATCAAAATGCACGGTTCAGGTCTTAACAAAACTATCACAGTTAGAAAAGTATTCCAAGGTGTTGGTGTAGAAAGAGTATTCTTAATCAACTCTCCAAGAATCGACAAAATTAACGTTTTAAGACGCGGTGATGTTAAACGCGCTAAATTATACTACTTGAGAGAACGTTCAGGTAAAGCAACTCGTATTAAGGAAAAAATTGAAAAAAGATAAGACACATATTCACTGGTATCCCGGCCACATCGCTAAGGCTGAAAGAAAGCTGAAAGAACAGCTAACACTTGTGGATGCAGTAATTGAAGTCCTTGATGCGAGATTACCGCTATCAAGTTGCTATGAAGATATAACGAGGCTTTTAGGTCAAAAGCCTCGTTTAATTTTGCTTAATAAGGCTGATTTAACAAATAAACAAGAACTATCCAAGTTTATAAAACTTTTAGAAGATAAAACCGGCTGTCCTGTAATTCCAACTGACGCTAAAAATTCAAAAGATTTAAAATCTATCGTAAATAAAGCCGTTGAAATGTCTGAACCAAGAATTCAAGCCATAATGGCAAAAGGTTTGCTTCGCCGCCCTGCAAGGGTAATGGTAGTCGGCATGCCAAATGTTGGAAAATCAAGCATAATAAACAAACTAACACGTTCTTCAAAAACAAAAATCGGTGCTAAAGCCGGCGTAACACGTCAGCAGCAATGGGTTAGAATTAACCCCCAATTAGAACTTCTTGATACTCCGGGTATTATTCCTATGAAACAAGAAGATCAGATTAAAGCACGTAAATTGGCTTTTGTTAACGCAATTTCTGAAAACGCATATTCAAATGAAATTGTTGCACAAGAACTTTTAGACGTTTTAGATGAGCGTCAAGCTAAGGCTTTTCGTGAATACTATAAACTTCCTGAAGATAAAGAATTAAACATTGATAATATTTCATTAGAGCGTAATTGGCTTTTAACAGGCGGTTCTACTGATAGAGAAAGAACCTCTGTTTATATCCTAAGAGATTTTAGAGAGGGTAAAATCGGCAAGTTTATTTTGGACACAATTAATTATTCCGAATAAACCCAATATTATACCCTAAAACATCCAAATAAAATGCCGGCAATATAGCCGGCTTTATTAATATCTCTCTTTTCTTATTCAATCTTTTTCTTACTTAACTGCGGACAGGTTTGCCTTGATACCTGCGTCTGAATTTATCGTATTCGCATTCGCATACGCCAATGTACGGCGTTTCTTTGCTCCTCTTAATATTAATTCAACACATTCGCATCTGTTATTTGCCGGTGTTGTTATCTTCTTTAACATTATTGTTACTCCATTAGACTTCTGATTACAAATATGTTATCGGCAAACGAATTCAAAAACTTTAGAAATTCTTGAGAATTATTAACAAATATTAATACAATTTTCATATCAGTAATGTATGACTTTTTTAATTAATATAGAGTAAAATAGATTTATGAATCAGGTTTTTAATCAAACTACAACTGCACAAATAGATGCAAAGCTTCACTATGACATCCTTGCACATGAAGATAATATTGAAAAAATATGTATTATAATTTATTTTATTTTTTTATTATTATTCAAAGGCTGGATAGGTTACTGGCTGAAATTCGGCGTTGCAATACCTTCTAAATTCGAATCTAAACCGATTACTACAATGGAAGAACCTATTCAAATAAATTACACAAAAGACGAACAAGCTCAAAAAACTTTTGTATATAAATCTTTAATAAACAAAAGTAAAACAACTATTATACCGCAGGCGAAATATAAAATATCAGGATTGACAATTACTTATAATCACAGCTTGGGTTTTATGAATAACTTCTATGATCAGGCAATATTATACGATTACGGAACAGCTTGGGGCAAGCTTGGTAATAAACAATTTTTTGACAACTATTACGAATGTTCCTATGAAAAATCAAATTTATCAGGATACCGTTATATAAAAACAATTAATAAAGCTTTCGCCCCTTCTATAACAGAAGATTACGAAAAATCCCACTGGTCACATTCTCATATCATTCCTGCAAACCGCAACATTATGGCCGCATTTTTAAAAATCAAAAAGTGGGATAAGGTTACAATTGAAGGAGAACTTGTTGATATAGAATATACTGACAGATTTAATTATATCCAGAAATATAAAACAAGCTTATCAAGAACCGATAACGGTACCGATGGACGCGGCAGCGGACCTGCGGAAATAATATACGCAACAAAGGTTAAAATCGGCAATAAAGTTTACAAATAAATTAAAATAGAGTTAACTGTTTTTGTTTTTCAAAATGTTTTCTCAAAAAAGACGGTCTGTGATATTTTGTAAGCCCGTACTTATCAATCGCGCGCAAATGCTCATATGTTAAGTAACCCGCATTACGATTCCAACCATATTGCGGAAACTCCTGCGCTAATTCTTTCATATACCTGTCACGCGTAACTTTTGCCATTATACTTGCTGCCGCAATTGATGCTGATTGACCATCACCTTTTATTATAAATTTTTGAGGATACGTATAATTTTTAATAGACTTATTACCGTCAACAAGCGTAATAAAATCAGTTAATCCTGCCTCCTTGATAACATTTTCACAAGACAATTTCATTGCCTTTAATGAAGCATTCAAAATATTAATCTTTTCAATTTCATCAACATCAACACATACAACTGAGTTAATTGAATTTGTCAAAATAACTCCGTAAAGCTTTTCCCTTGCAACTTCAGAAAGCTTCTTAGAATCATTTAGTCTTGCTAAATCGACAATAAGTGTTTCAGTAACCTCAGGGAAATAAACTGCCGCAGCAAAAACCCCGCCAGCCGCAGGCCCCCGTCCAGCTTCATCTGTACCTACAACTACCCCATAATTTTTATCAAAATCAAAAAGTTCTATCATATGAAGATATTACCATAAAAAATTAAAAATAATTAGTATCATAATGCCCCACCACCGACCCAAAACAAAAAAAAAGTTGCCAGATTATGGCAACATTAAATAAACACGAGGATATTAAGAGAGAGAGTATAAAAAACTTTTTTTGCTTATATCCTTTTCACATATAACATCTATTTATATAAAATAGAATTTAACTTTTCTTTTTCCCTTGAATGTCTTTTGCATTCCCCTTACATATATATAAACGTTTTCAATTTTGAAAAATTGCCTTTTTGTTTTTAATGTTGTTAACATTCTGTAACCAGTAGTAAATCATATATACAGGGTATATACTTAATATTTGCAAGATATACAAAATTTAAATTTTTGCTTAACAAATAAAAAGTCGGCCTGTTATTCTGAATCAAATTGAGAATCTTAGACCGACTTTTTATATTTAATTTAATATGCTTATTTGCTCATAGCTTGAGAAACAGCAACAGCACATGCAACAGTTGCACCTACCATTGGGTTGTTACCCATACCGATAACGCCCATCATTTCTACGTGAGCGGGAACAGATGATGAACCTGCAAATTGTGCATCACCGTGCATTCTACCCATAGTATCAGTCATACCGTATGAAGCAGGACCTGCTGCAACGTTATCAGGGTGAAGTGTTCTACCTGTACCACCACCAGATGCTACTGAGAAGTATTTTCTATCGTTTTCAAAACACCATTTTTTGTAAGTACCTGCTACAGGGTGTTGGAAACGAGTTGGGTTAGTTGAGTTACCTGTAATAGATACATCAACACCTTCTTTAATCATAATAGCAACACCTTCTGAAACATCATCAGCACCGTAGCATCTAACTTTTGCTCTTTCTCCGTCTGAGAATGGAGTTTCTTTAACAACTTTAAGTTCGCCAGTTTTGAAATCATATTCAGTTTCAACAGCTGTAAAACCGTTAATTCTTGCGATAACATAAGCAGCGTCTTTACCAAGACCGTTTAAGATAACTCTTAAAGGTTCTTTTCTAACTCTGTTAGCGTTTCTGGCAATACCGATAGCACCTTCAGCTGCTGCAAAAGATTCGTGACCGGCTAAGAAACAGAAACATTTTGTTTCTTCTCTTAATAACATAGCACCTAAGTTACCATGACCGATACCAACTTGACGTCTGTCACCAACAGAACCTGGTACCGCAAAAGCTTGTAAACCAAGACCGATTGCTTCTGCAACATCAGCTGCTTCTGTTAAACCTTTTTTAATTGCAATAGCACAACCTAAAGTATATGCCCAAGAAGCGTTATCAAATGCGATAGGTTGAATACCTTTAACAATCGCATCAACATCAATTCCTTTTGATAAGCATAAATCGCGAGCTTCTTCTAAGTTTTTGAAACCGTATTCCGGTAAAACTTTAGCTAGAGTAGCTTCACGTCTATCTTGTCCTTCAAATTTTACTGTCATAATTATTTTCCTTTATTTTTGTTTGTTACTTGTTATTTCCCGCCTGTGCAATCAAAATTGCTTCGTTCCTTTCGCTCTTGCTGCAATCACAACGGCGGTATCATAATGTTTCGTCCTTGCGCGGCTATAGCAACCCGGCACCGGACTTCACACAGGCTGACGTGCCCTATTCTTCACGAGGATCGATATATTTAACAGCATCAGCAAATCTGCCGTAAGTACCGATATTCTTTTCATAAGCTTCTTTAGGGTCAACACCTTTTTTGATTGCGTCCATAACTTTACCAAGGTTTACGAATTGATAACCGATAACTTCATCGTTTTTATCAAGACCCATTTTAAGAATATAACCTTCAGTTAAAGATAGGTATCTTACACCTTTTTGAGCTGTAGAGTGAATTGTACCGCACATAGAGCAAAGACCTTTACCTAAATCTTCAAGTCCTGCACCAACCGGTAAACCGTTTTCTGAGAAAGCTGATTGAGTTCTACCATAAACGATTTGTAAGAACAATTCTCTCATTGCAACGTTAATAGCGTCACAAACAAGGTCAGTATTTAGAGCTTCAAGGATTGTTTTACCAGGAAGGATTTCACCAGCCATAGCAGCTGAGTGAGTCATACCTGAACATCCGATTGTTTCTACCAAAGCTTCTTGGATAATACCGTTTTTAACATTTAAAGTTAATTTACAAGTACCTTGTTGAGGTGCACAGCATCCGCAACCGTGTGTAAGACCTGAAATGTCTTTAATTTCTTTACACTTTGTCCATTCTCCTTCTTGAGGAATTGGAGCAGGTACTCCTTTTACACCGCGAGCTACGCAGCATTTTTCTTGAATTTCTTGTGAAACTTGTATATTAGTCATTTTCTACTCCCTTCACCTTATATACACTTAAATTTTAACTTGCTCAAAATATCCAGTCAAGGCGATTGAACTTTTTGCAAAATAATGTTAAAATAAATATATATTATTATGAGGATTGGTTATGATTAAGATAAAAAAGAATGGTTTTACACTATCCGAAATGTTAATAACTTTAAGTGTTGTTGGGCTGTTAGGTGTATTAATTTTACCAGGCTTGATTAAAGACACAACAAGCAAAGCTTCTATTACTCTTTTGCAAAGCACCGTTTCTAATATTAACGATGCAGTTCAAAATGAAATTATAAGAACAAGAGCTACAAATCTTGTTAATACATATATTTTCAGCGACACTGAAAAATTTTTAAAAAGTTTAGACACTGCAGAAATATTTACGACTCAAAAACAAAAAGAATATAAAACATTTAATGGTTCTACCAAAAATATTAATTTTGGGAAAAACTCTGCTATATTGAAAAATGGAGTTTATATAAGTATCTGGCCGGATAAATCAACAACATATACAATTACAGGAGTTCCGAATCCAATAAAAAATGCTATGGTAAGTATTTATATTGATATAAACGGAGATAAAGAACCTAATATTGTTGGTGTTGATTTATTTAAGTTGGAAATGTATAACTACAATTCCTTAGAGCTTGGACGCCATGTCGGAGACATTGGAGGAACAAGCTATTCCGAAAACACAAAAACGCTTTGTGAACAGGGATATCCCGATGCCTGCTATTACTTACTGGAAGCATCAGGCTTTGACCATAATTATATGAAAAAATAAGGGAAAATATATGATTTTAAAAAATAAAAAAGCTTTTACTTTAACGGAATTATTACTAGCATTAGCTGTTGTAGGTGCTGTTGCGGCATTATCTATTCCGGCATTGTTGGAAAACATAAATAGAAAAGTGCTTGCTTCACAATTAAAAAATACAGTACTTACAATACAAAACCTTGCAGATGAGCAGCTTATAAGTAACAAAACTCAAAGCCTTGAGAATACCTCATTTGCAAACCCTGCAGAATTATTAACAGCAACCAACCTTGCAATTGCGAACCAATGCGCAAACGCCGATGATTGCTGGCCGACAAATTATAAAAAATTATCAGACCTGACAAATTCTGTCGACAGACCTTTCGGAGTATCAAAAATGCTAAAAAATGGAACTGTTATTAATTATTCTATAAGCAATTACGGAAAAACTTGGCCGGATGGCGATAAATGCTACGGATTATTCTGGGTTGATGTTAACGGAAAAGATAAACCTAATATCTTAGGACGTGACTTTTTTGCTTTTCGTATAACCAAAAAAGGTAAAATAGTATATGGAACAAGCTGTGACGGACTTACGACTGATCAAACCACAGACGAACAAATGTTAAACTACTGCAAAACAAACGGTTATGCTACAGCTTGTTTAGCACATATTCAGCGCAACAACTGGCAAATTAAATATTAATTAAAAATTCCACAGCTTAAATAATGATCACCACAATCAGGAATTACCGTAACTATTGTTTTTCCTTTATTTTCGGTGCGATTTGATAATTCAATAGCTGCACAAACATTAGCTCCGCCTGAAATTCCTGACAAAATACCTTCTTTTTGAGGTAAAAATTTTGTCATTTCGATTGCGTCATTACTTTTAATCGGCAGAACTTCATCAACAAGAGTTTTATCAAAATTTCCCGGAACAAAGTTAGCGCCAATTCCTTGAATTTTATGCACCCCTGCCGCTTGTCCGCCAAGCACCTGTGACTCAAAAGGTTCTACTGCTATAATTTTTATATCAGGATTTTTCTGCTTCAGCCCTTTTGCAATTCCACAAACCGTTCCACCTGTACCTACTCCTGCCACAAAAATATCTATTTTCCCTTCGCAATCTGCCCAAATTTCTTCTGCTGTAGTCAAAATATGAGCTTTTGGGTTTGAAGGATTATCAAACTGAGAAGGAATAAATGAATCAGGATTATCCCGATGAAGTTCTAAAGCTTTATCAACAGCACCTTTCATGCCATACTCTGCAGGTGTTAAAACAAGCTCGGCACCATATGCCTGCAAAAGCTGACGACGTTCCAAACTCATTGATTCAGGCATTGTCAAAATAATTTTATATCCGCGAATTGCACAAACCATCGCAAGCCCAATCCCTGTATTACCGCTTGTCGGTTCTATAATTACAGTATTCTTACCGATTCTACCATCATTTTCAGCATCAATTATCATCTGCAAAGCCGCACGATCTTTCACCGAATTTGCTGGATTAAAATACTCAAGCTTTAATAAAACCTCAGCACCCCCTGAATTAAGTCTATTCAATCTTACCATAGGTGTTTTACCGACCAATTCAGTCAAATCACGTGCAATTTTACTCATCATTCACTCTCCTTTATAGGAATTCTAAATCAAATATTTTGTTTTGTACATCAGCTTGAAGTAATTCAAAAAAAATGGTATAATTAAGAAAAGAATTAGCGAGGATAATTACAAATTATGCGTAAAATATTAGCATTCACTTTGGCAGAAGTTTTATTAACTATGACTATTGTAGGTGTTGTTGCAGCTATGACAATTCCAACACTTCACTATTCAAGAGTAAAAAAAGAATATACAGCAAAACTTAAAAACTTCTACTCAAGAATGGAAAATTCTATCCTTGACATGGAAATGGATAAAGGTTCATTCCGTGATATGAAACTTCCTCCTTCAGGGGAAGGATTTAACTGGTATATGGAAAACATAGACCCATATATGGGACACCAATATGTAGATACAACAAAAAAAATCGTTTATTATAAAGACGGTTCACGACTTTTAACATTTTACACCGGTGGATGTCTTGATGTTAACTACGACGTAAACGGGGATAAAAGTCCTAACCGCCAGGGATATGACTGGCACAGATTCTTATACTGTTTCACAGATGGTAATCGCGAAGCTTGGTTTGGCAACAAAGATATATTCTTTGGCACATACGGTTCCGGAATAAAAGATGCAGGAATTACCAGGGCTCAAATGATTAATCAATGTAAAACTACCAGTACATCATATTGTACCCGCCTACTCCAAAACGATCAGTGGGAATTCAAAGGCGATTACCCGCTCAAATTCTAGGGGGTAAATGTAGATTACCAGTTACTTACGAGTCATCTCAAAAATTTTCATCCTAAGGAAATTACCCTAAAAATCCGGTCATTAGACTCGATATAAGTAGCTGTATTTACCCCAAATTAATGTTGAAATTTTGTAATTTATCATTAAACGTATAATATGGCGTTTAATAAGTTAGAAAACTTTTATGAAATTTTAGAAGTCAGTGTAGATTCTTCGACTGCACAAATTAAGGCTGCATACAGAAAACTTGCAAGAAAATACCACCCTGATATAAATAAATCACCAGATGCAATAGAAAGATTTAAAAAAATCTCACAGGCTTATGAAACACTTGCCAACCCACAAACCCGTGAGCAATATAATATTCTAAACGGTATTTTCAAACCTGAAAAGACCAAAACTTCTTCTCAAAAAGCCGAAGAAGAATACAAAAACACTGCAAAAAATACAAGAACTACACAACAAGAACAAACTCCACCGCCAAAAGCTGAAAAACCGGTTAAAAAAAATAAATCATTTAATTTTTTCAAATATCTTTGGGCAAAATTCAAAAAAAACAAACGTGCAAAAGATAGTAAAAAGCCGCAAAAAGGTCAAAATATTACAACAGATATCACAATAACCCCCGAAGAAGTAATTACAGGAAGTAAACGAATAATTAATGTTCTTACGACCCAAACCTGTCCGCAATGTCACGGACACAGATTTATTAATGGCGGCAAATGTACAGAATGCCATGGTACAGGCGAAGTTTCCAGACGCAAAAAAATCACAGTAACAATACCAAAAGGAATAAAAGACGGCGCAAAATTAAGACTAAAAAACGAAGGCGGAATCGGCAAAAACCACGGTACAAACGGAGATTTGTATATTAATGTTAAAATCGAAACCAAAACAAAAATCCATTTCGATAAGCAAAACATTTATTATAATGTACCAATTACACCGTTTGAGGCAGCACTAGGTGAAGAAATAAAAATCCCGACATTTGACGGAATAATAAAACTAAAATTGCCTAAAAACACCTGTTCAGGACAAAAATTCCGTATTGCAGGACAAGGAATCAAAAAAAACGGTAAAACAGGTGACTTAATTATTACGGTAAGTATTGAATTTTCTCAGGATTTATCGGATGATGAAATTAAGCTTTATGAAAAGCTTAAAAATTTGTCAAAAGATGATGTGAGAAAGAATTTAATAAATGAAAACTAAGATTAACGAAATATTTTCCTCCATTCAAGGAGAAGGTCCTGTTGTTGGTTATAAACAATTATTCATAAGATTTTGCGGCTGCAATCTCAAATGTGAATACTGCGATACAGAATTTTTGCAAGGTGAAGAATATACAGCGCAGGAACTTTATGAAAAAGTTTCAAAAGAATATGATTTAAGAAGTTTTCACTCAGTTTCTTTGACCGGCGGTGAACCGCTATTACATGCAGAATTTTTAAAAGAATTCTTACCGCTTATTAAAGAAGAAACCAAAATATATCTTGAAACAAATGCAACTTTACCAAAAAATCTTGAAATCATAAAAGATTATATTGATATAATTTCAGCTGATATTAAGCTTGCAATTGACCCGGAAATTCACAGAGAATTTTTCGCAAAATGCCGGGGAGTAGATACTTTTGCAAAAATAGTTTTCGATGAAAATATTACAGATGAACAAATACAAACCTGTTGTGAAATTGGCTCTAAATTCGGTATTGAGCTTGTCTTACAGCCAAAAATGGGGATTGATAACAAAATGTGTGTAACATCTGAATTTTGCAACTTAATTCTGGATAAATTCACATCAATTTATCACAATGTCCGATTAATCCCGCAGGTTCACAAGTTTTTGGATGTAAGATAATTTATTTAGCAGTTTCTTGCTTAGCCTGCTCAATCATTTCATCTGTTTCTTTAAGAAGCTGATCTAATTCCTTTGCAGACTGTTTTGTATCTTCATCAATTAACTGCAAACCATATTCCATATCTTTCATAGAACCGCTTAAATCTCCCAGTTCCATTCTTGCAGTTCCTCTGCCGGTATAGCAATACCCGTTTTTCGGATTTACTCTTAAACATGTTGTAAAATCAGTATAAGCACTCTGAGCTGAACTTAAATCTAATTTAATCATACCGCGATAAAAATAAGCATCCTCATTTTTTGGATCTAAACTTATCGCCCTATCATAATCTGCTAAAGCTGCTTTTTTATTGTTTAAATCTTCATAAATTCCACCGCGCAAACAATATAATAAAGCAGAATTCGGATAACCGCTTATTGCAATATTTGCAAGTTTTAACGCTTCTTGATGTTTTTGAGCATAATCTAAATCAGTTATCTCTATAGTATACTCTTCAAGCGATTTAGCACAAACACAATTGCCAATGCCCAAAACTCCAATACAAAGTACTGTTAATAAAATCTTTTTCACATTTTTACCTTTCTTTATTCTTCTTTTTGAGTATCGTCAAACAATTTATTTGCAGTTTCCAAATCATCATTTGCACTTTGCAAATCGCCAGTTCCAATTTTCACACATGCGCGCATAGAATATGCTGAACTGTTTTTTGGATTAAGTTTTATAGCTTGATCAAAATCAGCTAAAGCTCCTTTATCGTCCCCTAGCTCGTTCTTTGTAATCCCTCGCATTACATAAACATTACTATCTTCAGGGTTTAATTCAACTGCCTTATCAAAATCAACTAAAGCACCCTTATCATCCTTCATATGAGTTTTTATAACAGCACTCCAGTAATATAGTTCTGGCTCATCCGGATATTTTTCTAACGCTGCTTTACATTTATGAAGTGCTTGCAAATACTTTTGAGCATTCGATAATGTACCGATTTCAGAAATTATCTGAAGCTTTTCCCTATCAAATGCGTTCGCAGTATTAACACTTAAAAACACCCCAAATAGCAGTGCTAAAATAACCAAAAATTTTTTCAACTGAACTTGCTCCATAAAGCTAATAAACACATCTCATTATAACATGTTTTTCAAAACTTTACCAGTAGGGAAATTTAAAAAAATTATTCTTTCCATAGGTACTTTCTCTCAGACTTACTCATTAAATCAAAATTATTTTTTTTATAAAAAGAATCTAAACCAGAATTTGAAGCTCTTAATGAAATTGAGTTATAAATTTTCTTAAGAGCACTCAATATACCGCTTCCAATACCTTTATATATTCGATTTCCCAAAATATTATATTGTTCAATATAAGCCGGTTTTACTTGCAAATAACTTAAATAATGCGTTTGTCCATCTTCAATATCCATTTGAGCAAGCCCTAACAACTCATCCGAAATCAACTTGTCATAATTGTTTTTCTGAGAGGTTAAAGCAAAAATTTTATATTTTTCACACTTATCAAGATTTTTTGTACAATATTCAAATCCATTTAAAATACAACAAGCATATTTATCATTTTCCCAATAATTTACAACCTCTGATAAAGCTTTTGCATCATCAATATTTTTAGGATCAAATTCTACAAAAGAAGATAACACTTTATCATAATTTTTTGTTTTATAGTTAAATTTCAAAACAGGAATATTTTGAAGAAATCGAGCTTTAAAAGCCAAATTATTGGAATTATTTTGTACAATCATACTGGTATGAACACGCGTAAATATAAATTTTGCTATAAAAGTAAACTAATTTCCAAATTGCAAACCTGGGGAATTTATAGTAAAATATTTAACATAAGACAGTTAGGAAGGTTAAATTTATGGCAATAAGAAAAGTTTTACACTACGGCGAACCATCATTAAGAGAAAAATCAAAAGAAGTACATAAAGTTTCAAAAAAAATCTCTGATTTAGTAAGAGATTTACTTGATACAATGTATGCACAAAACGGTGTCGGACTTGCCGCTCCGCAAATAGGAGAAAACATAAGAGTTTTTGTAATTGATGTAGCAACAGGTAATGAACCTTTAAATCCGATAATTTTCATTAACCCGAAAATCATCAAAAAAAGCGGTGCGGTTAAAAGTAATGAAGGTTGTTTGAGTTTCCCTGAAGCGTATACGGATGTTAAACGCTACAAAAACGTTATGATAAAAGCACTTAACGAACACGGAAAACCATTTGTAATGGAAGCAAAAGACGGAACACTTTTAGCACGTGCAATTCAGCACGAATACGATCACTTAGATGGAATTTTATTTATCGACCACTGTATGAACAGGTTTGAAGCTGAATCAGTTCTTCAAAAATACAGTCTTCCGCCGCTTGACCCTGAAAAACTGATTGAAGAAAAAGAATTAGAGGAAGAATTAGCAAATAATGATTAAAATTGTATTTTTTGGAACACCTGATATTGGTTTAAAATCACTTGAATACTTACATAACTGCGACACAATTGAAGTTCAAGCTGTAGTTACCCAGCCTGACAAACCGGCAGGCAGAGGACATAAACTTCAAATGTCACCAATAAAAAAATTCGCGCTGGAACATAATATCCCTGTTTTTCAGCCTAAATCTATTAGAAAAGAACCGGAAATTCAGGAAGAATTAAAAAAACTTGCTCCTGATTTTTTCGTAACCTTTGCATTTGGACAAATCTTGTCGCAAGATGTTCTTGATATTCCAAAATACGAAACAATAAATCTTCACGCTTCATTATTGCCTAAATACAGGGGTGCAAACCCGATTCAGCGAGCAATAATTAATGGTGATAAAGAAACCGGAATCTGTACAATGATTACAGAACTCGGGCTTGACTGCGGAGATGTCTGTCAAAAACTTGTTATTCCTATTTCTGACACAATGAATTGCGAAGAACTATGGAATGAAATCGCTGAAAAATCACCAAAAATGATTGAAACCACACTTACCGGCTTAAAAACCGGAAGTTTAACTCCTCAAAAGCAGTGTGAAGATGGGCTTTGTATGGCAAATAAGCTAACAAAAGAAGAATGTCTTATTGACTGGACAAAAACAAATAACCAAATTCATAACTTAGTTCGCGGAATTTGTCGCTGTCCGAGTGCTTATTTTATGTTTAATGATAAAATAATAAAAGTTATTGAATCAAAACCGATTGACGGCACTGCCGCCCCGGGAGTTATTGCAAATCATTCTAAAGAAGGTATTGATATAGGCTGCGGTGAAGGTCTATTAAGGCTTATCAAAATTAAACCTGAAGGCAAAGGCGAAATGTTTGCAAAAGACTGGTACAACGGGGTCAAGAAGGGATAAGGTAAGTCACATACTAAAAGTGATGGAGCAAAATATGACAACAAAAGGTATCAGAGGCGCAATCACAGTAGAAGCCAACACCGAAAAAGCTATAGAAGAAGCCACAATTGAATTATTGAATGAAATATTTGAACAAAACGGGCTTAAAAATACATTTGAGATTTCACACATAATATTTACAACAACAAAAGACTTAAACGCAGCTTTTCCTGCAAAATTTCCTCGTACAAAATTAGGATGGAATGATGTTGCAATGATGTGTTTCCACGAACTGGATGTACCGAATTCACTAAAAATGTGTCTAAGAGTACTTGTTGTAGTAAACTGCGACAAAGATTTTACACCAAAATTTGTTTATCTTAAAGGTGCTTCAAAACTTCGCAAATAAATTATATTTTTGTTAATTCTGAAATTGACGGGTCTAAAAGACGTCTGCCAACATTTTCAAATGAAATTGAGCAAAGTGTTTTGTTGCCGTACTTTATAATCTTTTCAACAACCCCCCTGCCATATCTCGGGTGGGTAACACTATCACCTTGTTCAAACCCGCTTTCGTTATCATCTGCAGGATTTTCATCTGCAGGATAAACAGGAACAACCGGAGTTTGTTCAGGGGCGAAAGGTTCTTCCTGATATGACGGTTCAATTAAAGGTTCATTTATTTCCATCCCATCAAAAATATTTTCAGATTCAGTAATTTGATTATCTTCAATAAAATTCAAATCTTCTTCGGTCAATGTTGCATCAGATAAAGAATCTTCAACCAACGGTTCTTCATCTATATCATCAGCTGAAAAATCAAGCATTTCAGGTTCTTCACTAATTTGTAAGTCTTCCTGTTCCGGTAAAATATCATCCAAATCTTCATCTTCTTCGGCTAAAAGATTATTTACAGGCGGTAATACTGCCGGTTCTTCTGCTTCCTGGATTTCAGGCTGTTCAAAACCTTCCTGTAATTTTTCAACAATATTTAAAGGAGCAGCTACAGGTAAATCTTCAGTAAAGTTTTGAATTGGTTCTTCAACTACATCAATTACCGGCTGTTCAATTTCAGGAATCTGTGAAATTGTTTCATCCATTACAGGTTCTGTTTCCGGCTCTGAAACAGGCGCTTGTAATTCTTCATCATACTCTTCCGGTTGAATATTAGTTACAGGAATTTGGTTACCGTAATCATCTATTTTTACAAGCTGAACATTTTCAACTACAGGTACAAACTGATACCTGTCTCCTAATACATCATCACGGGTTAAATCAAGCTCTAAATCTGCCATATCAACAATAAACGGAATTCCTTGAGTTAACTTTCCGTATACGATACATTCATCGTTATTTAACTTATTGAGGAACGTATTGTATGCTGCAAAATCATGATTCATACTTTGAGGTGCAAATAAGAACATATTTTGTGCATGCTGCTTTAATTCATTTGCATATTTATATGATGAACCTGCAAGAATAGTTGTAAATACGTGGTTATTATTTACCATTTGTTTTAATAATTTTTTATCTGAATTTTCATCATTTAACGGCACAAACAAATAAATGTATTTTTCATAAGATTCCAAAGTTGAATGAACAAATGAAATAACGACATTCTGCAAAGATTCATGAATATTTTTCAAATTAATAATTGAACAATTTTTTTCATTCAATTTTTCTTTAAGAGCTAAAACTTCTTCTTTTGTATTTGCAAAAACATTAGCATCACGATATTTTAATAATTTATTTTTCAAAAGAGCCAATTCAGGCATTTGAATTTCTTTATACTGGTTTGCAACAACATCTACGAAATTATCAATAGGCAAAAATTCAAAATCAAGAGTTTTAATATACTGCTGAACCGCATAAAATATATCTTGAATAACAGCTTTTGTAGATGCATCAACTTCAGCCATTTCATATTCAAAAATAAAATCAATCATTTCTGAGTTTAAAGGCAGTTTAAAATCTTTGGCAAATTCAATTTTCGGATAATCTTCGAAAAGGTTACAAGTATCAATAACAACAGATTTTTCCTTCATTTGGAACAGTTGTCTTATGCAGTTTGAAATAAATGTTGTTTTATTGATATCTTTTTCAACAAAAACAGTAAGGTTTCTCTCAAACATAGAAATATCAAGAGCGAGCATATCTTCCTGTTGTGAAAGGTTACCGATTTTAACAGGAGTTTCAACAGGTAAAAGATTTAACAATTCTTCTGCAGGTAAAAATGATATCTCAGCATTTACAGTAGGTGTTGAGCCATCATAATTATCTACAACACCGTCCGGTGTAAAAGTAAATAATAATTTAGCAATTGCAAAATTATTAACTGTATCAGATTTTAAATTAACAAACTGGGCAACATAAGATTTTTCATCAGTTGCTAATACAATAAACCTTCCAAGTACAGGAATCTCGGTATCAGTATATGACAGCTTTACCAAATTATTCTTAATCTCAAGTAACTTCATCTTTGCCCTCTCTATTTTAGGAAAATTATATCATGAAAATCCCAAATTTCGTAATATTTTAAATTACTTAACCTTAGCTTGAAGGCTGTTATAAATATCAATTGTCATAGGACAAATTGTTAAATTTCTGTCGACCAAACTTTTGATAGTCTGCTTATAACACTGCAAAAGAGCCTTATGAAGTCCGTCATCTTCAAAAAGTAAAGTTCTTATAGGACCTGCACAAGATTCTTCTCTGGTTCTTGCTTCAATTTTGTCTGCAAGAAAAATTATCTTTTCAAAATCAGACATACCGATTTTACCAATTGTATGCCATCTTATTGAAGATAAAATTTCTTCATCGTCTACCCCGAATTCAGTTTTTGCAATATAAGCACTAACAGGTGCGTGGAGAGTTTTGCAATTCATTTTTTCAACTTCTTCAATATCAAGATTTTTATCTATAATTGCAACAAGTTTTTCATTAGAAAAACATTTTGCACAATCATGTAAAAGTCCTGCTACATAAGCTTTTTCACTATCTAGATTATATTTTTCTGCAAGCATTTTTGCACATTCTGCAGTTCCTAAAGAATGCTCATAACGTTCTTCACATAAATTCTTTTTTAACCAATCCAATAAATCTTCCGTACTAATCTTTATATAATCCATTTTTTTTAATATATTCCTCCACTTCTGCCGGCACAAAAGATTTAATATCTTCGCCATTTTTGATTTTTTCTCTTAATTCAGTTGATGAAATATCTTGATATGGCAATGTTTGAAATTCAAAATCATAACCTTTATCTTTTAAATAATCATACTTTGAAATATCAAAATTGTCTTCCCTAATAAAGACGATAAATTTTACAAGTTCTTTTAATTTATCAGTTTCATACCAGGTTTCGATTTTTTTAAACGCATCAGTTCCAATAATAAAACTAACTTTACCATAAGTCTTATAAAGCTCTTTTATAGTTAAATAAGTATAAGATTTTCCATCCCGTCGATATTCAATATCTGAAACCGCAAATTTCGGATTCGTACGTATAGCAAGCTCTGCCATTTTTAGCCTGTGCAAAGAATACTTTGAATCACAATCTTTGTGAGGCGGGTTTGCAGCAGGTATAAAAACAAGTTTATCAAAATTATACATATTTAAAACATGCATAGCAACACGCAAATGAGCATTATGAATAGGATTAAACGTACCTTGAAAAACACATAATTCCATAACTTAACCCTTGCAAATATCGTGCCTGTATTTCATTCCGTCAAAACTTATTTGTGCTAAGTCTTCATAAAGATAATTACGAGCTCTGGTCAGCGTTGAAGCAGTTCTGGTTAATACAAAAACCTCATTTTGTCCTGTAATATATTTACCATCCAACCCTTTTTTAACATTTATAAACCCGAGATTCTTAATATCATCAACCAGCTCCAGCCCACTAATATATTTACCCTCGCTGCGGGAAGATACAACCGCAGTAACAGAAGATAAATCATTTATCTTAATTTGTTCGTAATCATCCGAAAACAAACCTTCAATACATGCTGTAAACAATTTAATTAAATTTTCATCAAGAAGATTCAAAACAGATGCCGCATCAAAATCCTGTAAAAACGACTTAAATTCATTGATATAGAATTTATCTTCACCTGTCATAACACATTCGACACCAAGAATTCCGACATACGGTTCACCTTTTTTATCCAATGAAACAAGCGCATTTCGTACAACATTTTGAACCCTTTGCACAACAAGCTCTGAAACCCGATAATCTGGCACATAGCATCCTGAGCCATTGGTTAAAATTCCACCGTCTCCATCTTCTAAAAACTTATAATTTCCGACAACCGCAAACGGCAAAGAACTATAACCGTCAGTTACAAAATAGACGGTAAAATTATGTCCAAATACGTATTCCTCAAGTAATACTCCGCTTTCACCTCTCGAGAACAGATTTTCCAAAAACTGACCCGCAAGAGATACCGTTGTACAAACGAGTCTATCACCAATATTATTTGATTCAAAACATTTAATTGTAACAGGAAAATTTGCAGTTCTTAACCAGTCTTCTGCCATCTGTTGCTTATCAAAAACCCCAAATTTAGAGGTCTGTGCATGAATTTTATACAAAAACTTTTTACCTGCCGCCTTGTTTAATGCTATATTACAAGCTTCTTTTACAGGTCCAAAAATGCTCTGCCCATTAGACATAAAAAACGACACAATATCAGATTTTAAAGCTAATTCTGATACCGGAACAGTTAAAGAAATTTCGTTTTCTAAAGCAAACTTCAAAAGACCTGTTAAATCATCTTCACGTAAGTCTACATTTGTATAATTTTCTGATTCAATACCATTTCCCGAAGCTACAAAAACCTTACATACCCCTTGAGATACTAACTTTTGTGCAAGTGATGATGCTGCAGCGCCTTTACCCACAATTAAAATATTTTTCTTATCGTTTTCCATAAAATAATTATACTACACAAAATGTATGATTTTTGTTAAGTTAATTTAAGAATTTCAAATAAATTATGCTATAATCGTGACAAGGATACAAATTTTATTAAATAAATACCAAGTAGAAAGGTATATAGTCAGATGGCAGGTTTAGTTAATTTATTATCAAATGTTTTTCAGCAATCACCGCGTGTGAATGTATCATCTCCTGTTGTTACACAGTCTAACAACAGTAATCCATACAGTAACAATCCATTTGTTAACTACAACGGAAACCGTTATAATCAATTTTACGCCCAAAACAAACCTGTAAAAGGCGGCTATTTCGCAGGATATTACAACGGCAAACAAAATATTGTCGGCAGACGATTATTTGTAGAAGTATAAAAAAATATGGGGCTGTATAAGCCCCATATTTTTTTAATACTTAAATCCGTCAGCTTTCATTCTATCAATTACTTCCTGCAATTTTTCATCACTGCATACATATGATATGCGGAAAAATCCTTTGCCGTATTCTCCAAAAGCATCACCAGGTACAACTACTATACCTGATTTTTCAAGTAAATCTTCACAGAATTTAAATGATGATTCATATTTTTTCGGAATCGGAAGCCATAAATAGAAAGTTGTGTGAGGCAACTTCGCATCATCAATTTCCCATCCGAGTTCTTTTAAACCTTTCACCATAATTGCTTGTTTACGGCGATAAGCTGCATTTCCTTGCGCAATATAATCTTCACCTTCAGGAGAATTCATAATATACGCACAAGCCTTCTGCAATGCTTTGAAAATACCGTTATCAATAGTAGATTTTGCCTTACCGAAACGTGAAATAACCTCCGCATTACCGCACATCCAACCTAAACGCCAGCCGGTAATTGCATACGGTTTAGACAAGCTGAAAAGTTCAACTGCAACATCTTTTGCACCCTTAAGTTCTAAAACACTGAAAGGTTTTTCATCTTCATTAAAATATAAATCACAATATGCAGCATCTGCAATTAACAAATAATTATGTCTTTTACAAAAATCAATTACACTTTGAACGTATTCTTTTGTTGCAGAAGCTCCGAGCGGATTGTTCGGATAATTTATTATAACAGCTTTAACCTTTTTAGAATCCAACCCTGCCGCTTCAAGATTACCCAAAACCTGTTCCATATCAGGCATATAATTGTTTTCAGCAGTCAAAGGTATAGGAAAAGCCTTACCGCCTGAACACTGAACCATTTGACCGTAAGAAGCATACCCGGGATCCGGAATCAAGATAATTTCTTTTTCCAACTCGTCAGATTTTGGATTAATAAGGAATCTGATTAAATTCGCAAGCCCGTCTTTTGAACCCAAAAGAGAAAAAATTTCTTTATTCACATCAAGCTCTACGCCAAAACGGTTTTTCATACGCTCAGCTACAGCCTGCCTGAAATACAATTCTCCACGTGTGACAGAATATGTGTGAATATTATCTTCTGTCAAAAACTCTTTTAATTTTTCAATAAGCATAGCTGGCGGATTTGCAGTCGGAGCACCCATTGAAAGTGCAATCGGCGCACGGTTTTTCTTTGCCAGGCTATCTGCCAATTGCGCGGTTTTTTCTTTCAACTTAACCATAATATATGTATCTAAAGCCATTACTTCATCATTAAATAAATTTTCCATATTTTTCTTCCTTACTATTTCTGTTTTCGGATTGGATTAAATGCCCAACACACATTTATCCCTTTACCGCCTGTCAAAACATAGATTTGTTCGCTCATTTCGTTACACTCCATTCACAACGGCGGGATCGTAATGTTCCGTCTTCAGTTTGCCGGCTAATCGCCGCCAAATTCAGACTTCACACCGGCTGACGCTAATTTTGCATTTGCATAGGTCCTTCAAGAGAAGCTGTTACAAATTGTTTTGTGTACGGATTATCCTGTTTTAAAAGTTCGGTTGGTGTTCCTTGAAACACAATTTTTCCATCGTACAACATTATAACACGATCAGCAGTTCTTGTAATCGTTGACATCTGGTGTGTTACAACAATAGATGCCGCATTAATCTCACGCTTTAAGCTTACAATATAGTCCTCAATCAGCGTTGATGACATCGGATCAAGCCCCGCGGTCGGTTCATCGTATAATATCGTATTTGGTTTTGTTACAATTGCACGGGCAAAACTTACCCTTTTTTGCATGCCGCCTGAAAGTTCAGACGGAAACTTATTTTCTATCCCTTTTAAGCCCACAAGTTCAAGCTTTTGAGATACTATTTTTTTTATTTCATCTTTTGTGTATTTTTTTCTTAAATCTTTTCTTTCACGAAGCGCAAACGAAATATTATCAGCAACAGTCAGCGAATCAAACAAAGCTGAATATTGGAAAACCATTGCAATATCGCCTTCAGAGGTTAAAATTTCGCCGCTGTCAAATGGTATAAGCCCGCAGATAAGTTTTAACACAGTACTTTTACCTGAACCGGAAAACCCCACAATTGCAAGGACTTCTCCGTCTGCTACTTTAAAAGATATATCGTTAATGACTGTTCTTTCATCAAACTTTTTAATAAGATTTCTAACTTCAATACTCATAATTTAACCTTTTTTTAAAAGAAAAATAATACTGCAAACACCATATCAAGTACAACGATTGCAATAAATGACCATACAACGGCTTTTGTGGTTGCAAGTCCGACACCTTTCGCGCCGCCTGATGCGTAGAATCCGCAGGTACAGCTGATAAGTGAAATTGTTGCGCCAAATGATGCGGCTTTAAGCAGACATACGCCTAAATCCTTCATATATAATCCAAGCCCCGCAGAATCGAAATACGCTCTATACGTAAGTCCTGCAAACATATCAGATGTCACGGCACCTAACAGAACCCCGACAACAGAAGCTAAGATTACCACAAACGGCATCATAATCATACCTGACAACACGCGCGGCACAAAAAGATAACTGACAGAATCCACACCCAAAACATCTATTGCATCAACCTGTTCTGTAACCCGCATTGTCGCAAGTTCCGACGCTAATGATGAGCCAATCATAGATGTTATTGCAAACCCTGACATAATTGCACCGACTTCACGCACGATAAGAATTGTCATAAGCATTCCAACAAAGTTTCCGCCGCCCTGTTTAACCATTTCATGCGCAACTTGAGATGCGACAATAATCGATGTCATCCCGACAATTGAAAGCGTAATAGGCAAAGAGCTTACACCAAACCTGTCGCACTGTGCCAAAAGCTCTTTTCCGTCAATTTCGCGTTTCAAAATAGCTTTAACGACATGCACACCCATCTGTGCAATTTTACCTAAAGTATCCAAAAAGTCAGCAAACACAACCAGAAATTGTGAAAAGACTTTATAAGTCGCCGACTGTTTAAGATATTTTTGTAACGCTGTTGCCATAACGAAATTATACTAAAAATAAATAAGAGTGTAAAGCTTGGTTCTATATATAGAAACCCTTTTTAATTAAATTGATATATTATTTTCATAACAAAAAGGAGGATAATATGAATTATAAAAAATTAGACAAACTATTTGAACTTACATCCGGCTTGATAGAACTTATGCAAAGTTATTGCGAAAACGAAAAATGCTTAAGTCTTGTTGCAATAAAACCCGGATTGAAATATTTAGGTATAATTTTGGGTCGAATATATTGTACAATTTTTACAGATACTCAAAGAAAAAATTAAATTTTGGCACTCCAAGAATTGACCCGAAATCTAATACTATAATACGTAATAAAGTGGGATTTTCTTTATAAACAGCACTTGACAAACAAAAAAAAATCGTAAATAATAAGCATATAGGGGCAAGCCCTAAAGAAAGCGACTTCCTTAGGACTTGACTTTGTACCCTATGTTAAGACTTGAAAAATAGTTCTAGTAGTTCCAATACTGGGACTATTTTTTTGTGTGCCTTAGCAAAGACATACAAAAAGTATTCTAGCCATATTAACATGTTATCACCCCCTCTCTGACCGATTTCTTTGTATAATCGTGTGTGTCAGCGGGAGCTCAGGTACAACCCTGCAATCATCTTATTATAAAATTTATTTACAGTCTATAATTATCATAATTTCGTTTTACGTCACTCCGGCCTTTGAGCCGGAGTCTAATGTTTGGTCGGTTTGTAATAGATTCCGGATCGGAGTCCGGAATGACGTCACGTTATGATAATCATTCGTAACAACGTTCACCCCCTTGCAGAGCTCAACTCAAATTCTTGCTTTAGATATAACCAGCAGCTATATTGCCCCGTCCGGCCGAGGACCTTGCGGAGCTCAACTGTTGAGATGACTTGGAAACCACTACCCCCTGTCGAGCATTAAACGGCAACGCTCACACTTGCTCCAAGACTCAACGTCTTGTCGATGCGTGTTCGCCTCTCGCTTACGCTCGTGCCTCTGCTCGACAGTAAAAAAAACGGACAGCAAGCTGTCCGCTTATTTCATTTCTGAAACAAAAAAGGATTCACATTAACCTAAAATTATTTCGTTAATTCTAGTACTCTATTCCCTGTCTTGCCATTACGCCCATATCAAAGTAATGCTTCACAGGTTTCATCTCGGTTACAAGGTGTGCCATTGCAACCAATTCAGGGTGCGCATAACGTCCTGTCAAAACTATTTCCAGGTTTTCAGGCTTATGCAGCAATGTATCTTTAATTTCACTGACTTTAATCATATTCATCGCAGTGCAAATATTAATCTCATCAAGAATAATTAATTGGTATTTACCGGAATTTATTGCCTGTTTTGCAAATTCCCAGCCGCGTTTTGCCTCTTTGTAATCATCAAGGCATACGTTATGAGAATAACAAACCCTGTCCATACCAAACTGAACTACTTCCAGATTTTTAGAAAAGTGTGTTGATGATGCGATTTCACCGTATGTTGTGGCTCCGTCCCCTTTAGTAAATTGAATAATTAAAACCTTCCAGTCATGACCCAGCGCTCTCATAGCTAAGCCCAATGATGCTGTTGTTTTTCCCTTGCCATCTCCTGTATAGATTTGTATATATCCGTGCTCTAACACTTATTACTAACCTCCAAAATACACTTAGCTTCCTAGTATAATTGTAAACTATCTTCGAGTAAACCTTAATCGTTCAATAGATTGAAAAAAACTATCCTTTAATCTCATTCCCGATTTGTATATCCATCATAGAATAAATTATTGGTTTTGACTAACTTTTTTTTATTGGCATGCCAAAGTCTTTACAATTATTTTTAAGTAAAAAATGAAAGGGTCATATCATAACCCTTTCGACAATTTTTAATTTCTATAAAAAATTTACAAAATTTTTGTTAATTTAGATTACAAAACACTTGCAAAATCCCAAACAAGTCTTGCTGTATGGGTTAGCTGAGTTTACGAATAAGTTCCTGTGCTTCTTCACATTCCGCAAAGTTTTCTGCAACCTTTTCTGCAAGCCTTAAAGCTTCATCATTGTTGCCAAGTTTTTCGTTGCATTTTGCAAGATTCAACAGCACATTAACATTAAGCGGAGCTTTTTCAAGCATGTTTTCGAAAATAACTTTTGCCTGCTCATAGTTACCAAGTTCCAAATAGCATAATCCTAAAAGATTCTGGACATCAGGCATTTTTTCAAGCTCATAAGCTTTTACAAGATACATTTTTGCAGTTTCAAAATCCCCTGCAAGGTGATAGATTCTGCCTGCAATAAAAAGTAAAAATGCGGAATCTGAACATTTTGACATAACTTTATCAATTTGTTCTTTTGCTTGCTCAATTTGTTTTAAATGTGTTTTATTTAGTGCAGAAAAAGCTAAAGCATTAGGGTTTTCCGGTTGAAGTTCAATCGCTTTTTGATAAAATTTATCTGCCGCTTCGAAATCAGATGTTGAATGAAGATAATTTGCATACTCAACAACAATTGAATAATTATTCGGATCAATTGAGTATGCTTTTTCAAACTCATCTTTAGCATAATCAAAAAGCCTTTTGTTCAGGTATATCACACCTAAATCCTTATGAGCCGGTGCAAAATCCGGATTAAGCCCGCAGACTTTTTTCAAAATCTGTTCGGCTCTGTCTAAATCATTTGTCTTAACACACAAAATTGACAGCTCGTAATAAGTTTGAGGATTCACAGAACCCTGCTTAATTATACGTTCATAAATTTCTTTGGCATTAGCAAACTGACCCGTTGTCATATAAATACTTGCAAGCTTTTTCAAATAATTTGCATTTTTAGGATTCATTATAACAAGCTGTTTCAGAAGAGAAATAGCAATTTCAAACTCTCCCAAAACCTGATAACAGCAGGCTAAATTAAACTTATAAGTAGGTTTTTGCGGATAAGATGAAGCAAGGTATTTGTAATGTTCAACAGATTCTCTAAACATTCCTGCTTTTACTTCAGACAAAGCCCAAGCTACAATATAATTGTCTTCTTCCGGTTCAAGTTCATGAGCTTTGGCAAAATATTCGCAAGCCTCCTTGTGCTTTTCCTGAATCTGCAAAATCGAAGCAATATTAAAATAAGTTAATGAATCCTTATCATTAATTTTTAATGCTTTGTTATAAGTTTCTATCGCTTTATCAAAATTACCGATTGTCAAATAAGAAGTACCTAAGTTGTTATATAACTGAAGGTTTTCAGGATTAAGTTCAATCGCTTTTTCAATATATTCAACACTTTTTTCAAAGTGATTTCCTGCCATACTTGCAGTTCCAAGAATATAATATATTGAGTAATCATCACCCGAAATTTCCAATGCTTTTTTACCTGTTTCAATCGCTTCATCAAAATTTTCGGATTTAATATAAACTATTGCAAGACTTTTATAAGCATCAATATATTCAGGTCTTAATTCTAACACTTTTAAATAAGCGTGTTTTGCTGCGATTAAGTCGTTTAAATTATCATAACAACAGCCAAGGTAATACCAAACAAGAGCATCATCCTGCTTAAATTTTACAACATCTTCCAATATAGCCCTTGCAAAATCGTAATTTTCAAGGTTAACTTCACACAGCGCTAAAAGTTTTCGCGCCTCCATATCTTCAGAAATTTTTTCAATAGCTCCTGCAATAATTTCTTTTGCAGATTCAAATTCCTCTGATTCTATTAGTTCATAAATTTTATCAATCTCTTTATCTTCCATAATAATTTTATTATATCATGTAAATTTAATGTTACAAAAAGTTATTTTTTCATACGTGTTTTCAACCCAAATTTTACAAGGTTATTTATCATATCCTGAGGTAAATAAGACATAATCTGTGCAAATTTAGCATCACGTCCAAGTGTATAAGAAGATTTAGGATTACTTTTTTGTGCAATTTTCGTAATGAAAGCCGCAGCATCTTCTACTTTTAAACCTTTATTTGTATTTTTCAAAGCGTTATTTTTCAAAAACTCCATTTCACATTCATACCCCTCGCAGTGCTCAATCAATTCACTATTACGTTTAACAGATTTTTCCCAAATTGGAGTAGAAATAACCCCTGGTTTAACTGACACAACTTTAATACCTCTGTGATTTTCAATTCCGAAAGCATTGAAAAATATATCCAAAGCTCTTTTTGATGCACAATAGGGACTAATAAAAGGAAAGTGCCCAAAACTTGACATAGAACTTATATTAATAATTTTCCCGTTATCAAGCAATGGCAAAAGTTTTTGAGTAAAATCAATGTGAGAAAACGTATTTACATCAAATTGTTCCCGCAGATTATCAACATCTAAAACTTCAATAGGTCCGGCAGATACACATCCTGCCGCGTTAATCAAAACATCTACTTTATCAGTTTTAGATTTAATAAATTCAGCCGCTGCCTGAATAGATTCTCTATCAGTCATATCAATATAAAAATATTCAACATTATTAACATGTTCTATAAGTTTTTCATTTCTGAACCCTGCAAAAACATGCCAACCAAGTGCCGAAAACTGTTTGACAAGCTCTTTGCCAAGTCCTGATGTTGTGCCAGTAATTATAATATTTTTTTTCATAATAACTCCTTATAAACTCAAAAGGGCTCTGAATCTTCAAAGTCCTTTTGATAAATTTCAACCTAATTATTTCTTGCGCAATATTACATACCCATGTATGATGCGAATAGTGGTAAGTACAATGCCGCTGCAAGGATAAGTACGATAGTACCGATTACAATCAACATGATTGGCTCAATCATTTTTGTCATAATATCGATAATTGTATCTAATTGTTTATCGATATAGTTTGTTGCCTGACCTAACATATCACCCAAACGACCTGATTGTTCACCTGTTGCAATCATAAACAAAATCATTTTAGGCATAGTTCTGGTTGAACGAAGCGCTGCAGATAAGTGCTGCCCTTGTTGAACACGAACAGTTGCTTCTTCAACTCTTGTTTCTAATGTGTGATTTGTCAATGTCATATTTGACAGATATAAACATTCCAAAATCGGTACACCTGCATCATACGCAACTTGCATAACCGCAATAAAGTTTGCAAAGTTTGAATATTGAATCAAATCTGTTAAAACCGGAACTTTTAAAACAAGTTCGTCGATTTTCCATTTACTAGGTTTCCAACGGAATAAGAACTGGATAAACGCACCAACTGCAGCAAAACCAATCGGAATTGCATACCAGTTTTTCTTCATCCACAAGCCCATTTCCATCAATACTCTTGTGATCCAAGGTAACTGCATGCCCATTGAATCAAACATTTCCTTAAATACAGGGAATACAAATACCAACATGACAATTACGATAAATACAGCAAGTAAAATTACGAATACCGGATACATCAAAGTTCCGATTACTTTACTTCTGATAGATGCTTGTTTATTTAAAAGTTCCAACAAACGATCAAGAGTTTTTTCCAACTCCCCTGAATCTTCACCGGCTCTAACCAGACCGATATAAACCTGACCAAATTGTTCCGGATATTTTGCAATAGTACCAGCAAAAGTACCGCCGTTCATAATTTGTCGTCTTAACTCTGTCGCTACCTGACGAATTTTTAATTTCGCAGCATCGTTTTCAATGAACAACAAAGATTCAATAATCGGAATACCCGCAGCAGCCAAAATTTGCAGAGTAGATGTAAAATCAATTTGATCTGATAAACCCAGTTTAGGCATTCTGCCTGTTGGTTTTTTCTTATCATCTTTTTTACCTACAGCTTGTTCTTCAACAATATTTGTAGGAGTAAAACCTAACGCTCTGACGGAAGCTCGGGCTTCACGTAAATCATAAGCTTCAACCTTCCCCTTAACAATCTCATTTGTACCGTCTTTTAATGCTGTATAATTATAAATTGTCATACTTCACCTATTCGCCTGCCATACCTAATACTCTGACAAATTCTTCAATTGTAGTTTGTCCCTTAACAATATGGTTATAACAAGATTTATGTAGTGTCATCATACCATTAGCCACTGCACTTTCCTCAATTTCCAAATCATGAGCACCCTGTGCAATAAGCTTTTTAATTTCTTTTGTAATCTGCATAATTTCATAAACGCCCAAACGACCTTTATATCCTTGGAAACCACATTTATTACAGCCTTTAGATCTGTAAATCGGTGTTTTCATAAGTTTATCAATCATTTCAGGATCTGTTGTAATCATTGCAGCTTCTTCTTTTGTCGGGTAATATTCTTCCTTACAATCGTCACAAAGTTTTCTAACAAGACGTTGTGCAATTACGCCGGATAATGTTGAAGATACAAGGTAATCTTTTGCACCCATCTCAATCAAACGAGTAACTGTTGCAGCTGCAGAGTTTGTGTGGACGGTACTTAATACTAAGTGACCTGTCAACGCTGCTGAAATCGCAATTTCAAGAGTTTCATAGTCACGAATCTCACCGACAAGAATAATATCAGGGTCTTGACGAAGAATTGCTCTCATACATGATGCAAATGTAATACCTGCTTTTGCGTTTATTTGAGATTGGTTAATACCTTCAAGCTTAATTTCTATCGGATCCTCAATTGTTGTAATATTTACGGATTCATCATTCAAACTCTTAAGTACAGAATAAAGAGTTGTAGTTTTACCTGAACCTGTAGGACCTGATGTTAAAATAATACCATTTGGGCAAGATACCATCTGTTTAACTTTTTGAATATCACCCTCGTGAGCACCGACAAGTTTAATCTCTTTATCATTAGAAGCAAGAGATACTGCAGGCGCCAAAATACGAATACAGACCTTCTCTTTACCGGATACAGGAAGAGTGTTAATACGGAAGTCGTAAGAACAATCTCTGTATGAAATAGAGAACGTACCATCTTGAGGACGTCTGTTTTCTGCAATATTCATTCTTGCCATTACCTTGAAACGTGCAATAACAGAGGTTTCAACTTTTGCCGGAACATCAAGAACTTTTTGTAACATACCGTCTTTTCTGTAACGGACAATGTAACCTGAAAGTCTTGGCTCAATGTGAATATCGGAAACTTTATTATCAATACCGTTTGTAATAATTTGGTTAACAAATTTTGCAACAGAACCTGTTGAGTCCTGCAATTCCGCATCAACTTGTTCCCATAATGTAGCTTCTTCTTCAGTATCAAGTGTTTCTGTTTTGATTTGTTCAATAATTTCTTCTGTTTGCTTTTTCTGAGCAGAGAAGAAAGTATTTAATGAGTTTTCAAACTCATAGTGAGTCATCAATAATTGTTTAGGATTTTGTCCTGTCAAATAGATAATCTCTTTCATGATATCCATTTTGATAGGTTTTACAACCCCTAAAACAAGAGTTTTGCCATCAGATGAAATCGGTATTACACGATTTGCTCTAATAAAATCTTCCGGCAAAATATTAACAAACTTTTTCTGTTCAACAAGTTGCTCACTAGAAACAAGATCATAACCGGATTGATCATGTAATACATTTTTCAATTGATCAAGTGAAATTAACCCCATTTCAAATAAAGTTGAACCGATTGGTACGTTTTTACGTTTTGATGCTGCAAGAGCTTTCATCAAATCGACTTCAGATAATATACCTTTAGAAACAAGCATTTCACCAAGCTTACTTACTGTATCAGATGACTTAGCGGCAGGTTTTGCCACTTGTTGAGCTTCTGAATCCGTTCCGCCTGTTGGAACATCTGCAATAGTATCAGCTGATATAAAAGAGCCCAATAATTCTTTTAAATCATCATCTCCAACAAGCATAAACTTTATTGATTGCTGAAATGTTTTTTTCATTAAAGCATTAATTTCATCTTTATTTGAATTTTTAGATACTGCAACAAAAAGAAAATTATCCTTGACACTAATCGGGACAAAGTGGTATTGTCCCATTAGATTTTTATCAATACTATCAAGTACTTTTTGATCTATACTGTTTTTTAATCTTAAAATTAGTGCGTTCATTTACGTTTCTGTACTTTATCTTTTCTTAATATGTGTGTCAACTATATTTTAATACATCTATGGTTTATAACATATTATCATCTGCTACTGCATCTTCAGTATCAATAACAATTTGAGGTGTCAACATAATAACCATTTCTTCTTTAGATTTTGAAGTACCGGTACTTCTGAAAAACATACCGATTACAGGAAGATCTCCTAAGAAAGGTATTTTGTTTACGGATTTTGTTTCATTTTCTTGAATCATACCACCGATAACAAGAGTTTCACCATCTTTGATACGAACACCTTTTAAGTCGAGGTCACGTCTTTGAAGCAATGTAGCTGCCAAATCTTGTTCACCTGTTTCACCTGTAGCATAAACTTGTTCTTTAATTGTTTTATATTCAGGTTTAACATCAAGAGTTACATAACCATCCGGTGAGATAAACGGTGTAATTGTAACTTTAATACCGTTGTCATCCTTGATTTCGTAATCTCTCTGTACTTGAGCAGAACCTGATGCTGAACCAGAATCCAAATATTGAGAAGTTACTTTAGCAACATAATCTGAAGTTAAGTCAATTGTTGATTGTTGACCGCTTGTTAAAAGAACTTTCGGATTAGCTAACACGCGACCTTTTTTATTTTCAACCAAGTAATTAACTGAATATTTCAACTGTGGTGAAGTACTCCATTTGCTAACTTTACCAACTGTTTCATAAGCACCTTTTTCATCATCCCAAGATGAACTGTCAACTAAGTAGTATCCGTGTCCTGCAAAGAATATAGGATACATAGAATCAGTTGCAAAACCTTTACCGCCACCTGCGTTAAATGAGAAGTTTTTGCTTAAGAATTGCCAAGTATTATCAAATGTTTTACTTCCGGATTCAGATAATGAAATAACTTGAACTTCCATATAAGCTTGAGGTGTTTTCTTATCATTAGCAGCGATATATTCTCTAATCATATCTATTTGAGACTCAGAGCCACCAATAACTTGAATTGAACCTTGAGTAGGGAAGTATGTAACAGATAAATTCAATAACGGTAAGCTATCTAATTTAAATGTTTCATCATCATTTGATGATTCTTCTGTAGTTTGCTGAGCTCCAAGAACACAAGCTAACTGCCCCCCGCCAACAGAAATTGAACCACTGCCGCCGCCAGAAGAACTGCTTGAAGAATCATCATCTGAAGCAAAACCGGTAACAATACCTGCAGCTCCGCCTGATGAACCTCCGCCATTAATTATAGTCATTGAAGGGAACAATGAATTACATATTGATGCTGACATTTCAGCTGGTGTTGTATGATTAACCTTAAAAGTATTAATTGCAGGTTTTTTATCAAATTGTTCTACAACCCTTCTTACAAGAGCTACATCATTTTCAGTACCTGTTACGATTAATTCATTTGTAGCAGGGTTTGTTGCAACAATAAAACCTTTTGACATACCAGGATTTAAAGCACCTTTACCTTTTGCTGAGAAAATACTAGTATTTAAGAAATGAGAAATCGCTACTGCATTTACATATTTCACAGGAATTACAGTCATGCTCTTATTACGTTCAGCAAGAGATAAAGCATTTTCAGTAGTTGATACAACTAAAGTATTTGCCTTGATGTCATAGAACAAATCATTTGTTCTTACAACTAAATCAAGAGCTTCTTTTAGCGGAATATCAACTAAATCCATTGTAACTGTACCTTCAACACCTTGTGCAAAGATAATATTCATTCCGGCTTGATCAGCAAACATTCTCAAAACCTGAGTAACATCAGCATCTCTCAAACTTAAATTTACAACTGAATCTGAATTAGGAATAGTCACATCAGATCTTAAATTTACAACTGATGTTTCACCTGCTCTAATAGCCGGTTTTCCTGCTTCATAACCGTAATAATCGTTCATTGCAAACGATGCAGTCATGGAATTTGTTATCATAAATGCTGACAACATAACACTTGCAATAATTTTTTCTCTAATCTTATTTTTCATATTTGCTCCTGCTTATTACTTTTTATTATTAACCTTTTCTACCACCAAATCTGCTTCTCAAGTTATATAAATCATTTTGAGTTCTATCAAAAGATTCTTTTGAGAATAATTCACCAATACTTGCTGAATATATGTTTGAGCCAAGTCCTACAGTAATCCAAGATGGATTAATTTGCATAACTTTGTATTCCTGCCCCATAATTTTATCACCCTGACGAACAAGATAATCTTTATCATCAACATTTATAATTGCTGACGGACTTGTTTTATTATACATAATACCAACAACTTTTGTTCTTGTTATTTTAGCTGCTGCAGCATCAGCCGGCGCTAAAGTCGTAGGCGGAACCGGTAAATTAAAGCTATAAGGACTGATGTCATCAGGCTGACGAACAACAACATCTTTTAGCTTTTCCAGTTCTGCAATCCTTGAATTGTAAGCATTTGCCTCTGCAATAGCAGAATTTTTCGCATCTTCAAAAGCTTGTATTTCATCTGAAGGCATAAACGGATCTGAACGACCGATTGAAGTAACATCATACGATACCATAGCACTTGCTTGATTTGAATCTACATCCATATCAACATTTCCTTCAGCCGGGACTTTTACTTCTTCTCTTTTGACCGGTTCTGCAACATTAGCAACAGGCTCTACCGAAGCTATAGCCTCAGGAGCTTCTGACTTATCACCGCCAAAGTTTTGTAATACGCCGCATCCGCAAGCGATAACACCAACAGAAAAAACCACTAACAATAAGGATAATACCCATTTGCCACGTTTACTGAATGTATTATCTACCCAACTATCATTCCTATAGTAATTTAAGTTCACTTTCTCTCCACCCATCTAATTAGTTATATATCAACTACATTATATTAAAGCTCTTAATTTTATGTATCAGTTATTTAATGTATTTTCAAAATAACTATACCATCATTTACAATAATATAATAATCTGTCAATTAAGTCAAAAAAACGATTCTTTAATAAGTTTCAGCACAAATCACCCCCAAAACAATGATAGATAAAGGATTTCAGTATGTTAATATTTTGTTACGTGCAGCCAATTGTGCTCAAAATTTCAATCCAAAGATGTACTTCAAATTATGGACGAACACTTATTCTTTCAAGCTTTCTGACAAATCTTACCAATTTTGACTCGGTATCTGCAGTGATTGAATCAACAAGAATAGTCTTACAGCCTAAGTATTTACCACATAATACATCTGTTAATGGTCTATCTCCTACAAGAACACAATCTGTAACATTAATTCCTTGTTCTTCTAAAAATTTCTCAACATAACAAGTTTTAGGTTTACAAGCATTAAAAAGAAGCGGAAAATCTGAAATTTGTTTAACTTTTGCAATATATTCTTCATTTTTGTTATTAGAAACAACTGCGACAAAAAATTTTTCACGAACCGTTTGCAACCAGTCAAGCATTTTTGGAGAATATTCAGCTGACTTTGATGCCATTAAAGTACTGTCAAGATCAAAAAGCATTGCCTTAACACCTTCTTGCTGTAATTTTTCCAAATCAATATCATAAATACTTTTTAAATTATAATCAGGTTTAATAAACATGTTCTTTCACTCCAATTGTACGGGCAAGTGCGACTTCTGAATCAACAGGCGCACGGTCAAATCTCAAGTAAACATCTGCATTTGTATTTGCCAAATCTTGTGAAATCCCTTTTTCATCAAGGATTTCAACAATTTTTGCCACGAACTGTTCATCAGGTGTTATTATTTCCACCTCATCATTTAGCAAAACTTTATTTTTAACTTTTACAAAATAAACATCATAAGCTCTATCTGAGTCGAAAACGACATCTGAATATTTCTTTTTGTCACGAAATTCGAACAAGAAATCTGCTCCTGCCAGACCTTTTGAAATATCATAACTATAGCTGTCCGGCTTGTTTTCACCAAGCGCAAAACCCGTTGTATATCCGCGATTTCCGACTTTTTTAAGTTCGATGAAATATTTTTCCATATCTGCATTCGGATCTTTTAAAATTTCATCAATTGCAGCACGGTAAGTTTTTGCAACAGCTGAAACATAGTATAAGCTTTTTGTTCTTCCTTCAACCTTAAATGAATCAACTCCCGCATCAATCATATCTTTTAAATGTTTTACAAGACATAAGTCTTTCGGACTCAGGATATGTGAACCGTGTTCATCTTGATTGATTTCGTAATATTGTCCAGGACGAGTTTCTTCAACAAGTTTATAACTCCAGCGGCATGGCTGTGAACAGTTACCTGAATTTGCTTTTCTTTCGCCGTTTGTAAAATAATCACTCAACAAACATCTGCCAGAAAACGATACACACTGAGAACCATGAATAAAGCATTCAACTTCCATACCCGGAACTTGTCTTTTAATTTCGGCAATTTCAGGAATTGAAAGTTCGCGCGCCAACACAACACGTGTTGCACCCATATCCTGCCAGAATTTTACACATTCATAATTTAAAATATTAGTCTGTGTACTTACATGGATTTCTGTATCAGGCATATATTTTTTTAACAGGCGCAAAATCCCGAAATCACTAACTAATACCGCATCAGGATTAGCATCTTTTAAGATTTCCATACACTGTTCTAGGTGTTTTATATCTGAATTAAACGCAAATATATTGAGCGTTAGATAAGCTTTTGCGCCTAATTTATGAGCTAAATCAACAGCTGATTTAAGATTTTCCAGCGTTATAATTTCACCCTTTCGCATGGCGCGCAGACTAAAATCCACAACTCCCAAATATACAGCATCAGCACCGTATTTAACGGCATATTTCAATTTTTCCAGATTGCCCGCAGGCATTAGTAATTCAATATTTCGCATAAGTCAATAATAATCTAAACTAAATTAATAATCAACCAAACAGGTGATGTTGTTTTTTCGTAAATATGGAAAATAGAATATATACAAAACACGAGTTTATATTATTGGAGAACAAGCATGCAAACTATAAATAATGCAACAAGCACAATTAAGGAAATCTGGTCATACCAACACCCTGTTATGCACACATGGTTTTTATTTAGTGCTGCATCATTAGGATGTATGTTTACTTTATTATTTTTCTTATTCTAAAGCATAAAATAAGCTTATTATATACAATTACCCGAAAAGCATTAACAAGAACTACTTTTAAGGTTCTTGTTTTTTGTATGTATTATCTGCAAACTTTTTCAGCTTGTAAATCATAATTGCACACAAAATAATTGCGGCACAACATAACCCAATCCAAAAACCAACCAGTTTGAAATTATACTTAAACGCTAATATATAACCGACAGGAACGGATACACACCAATAAGCAAGGAAATTTGCAAGTAAAACAATATCTGTTTGTTTTACCCCTTTACAAATTCCGGCAAGGGCAATCTGCAATCCGTCAAATACCTGAAATACAGCTATTATATATATCACAGGGACAGCGATTTTAAACAATACATCATCTACAGTAAAAAGCCCTACAAGGAATTTAGGGAATGAACAGAATACTAACGCACTGCAAATCATAAATCCAACAGATAACATAACTCCGACAAATGAATATTTTTTTAAATCTTCTATCTGACCGGCACCATTTGCAAAACCTACTTTAACAGCAATAGCATTTGATATTGCAAACGGAATCATAAATGACACCGTTGTTAAAGAACAAACAAGATTTTGCGCTGCAGCATAAACACCTGAAACTCTGCCCATAAAAATTGCGACACTGTTAAACGCAATAAATTCAACAAGCACAGCCAGTGATATCGGCATTCCTATACTTAATAAAGCCTTATAGTACCCTTTTTCATGATAATTTGAAAATTTCATATTAATAAAACAATAAATTAAAAGGGCAATACCCATAAAATACCTTACAAGAAAACTTGCAATAGCAAGCCCGATTACCCCAAGTGAAGGGATAGGACCGAATCCGAATACAAAAATTACATTTAATGCAATATTTAAAAATACACAAAAAATAGTAACTAAATTCGGAAACATTACAATTTCAAATGCCTGTAAAAATTCTTTCAAGCAAGCATGCAAATATGCACCAAATGTAGAAAAAGCAGTTATAAGCATATAATTTTGGATATCAGGCACAAGCTTTTGTTCAAAACCCATATGAGGAATCACAGGAATTGCTGCAAGGATTAAAATACAATTTATCACAGCAAGTATCATAGAAAACCTTATTGATGGGTAAAAATATCTTTTTATTGGCTTCTTTTCTCCACGATAATTAGATAAAAGCGGTGATATACTTGCAATAAGTCCGACACCAAATGTTAAAATACAGTTAATAATAGCTGTTGCAATACTAATTGCGGCAAAGGTATCAGTTGAATGCCTTCCGGCAACCACAACATCCCCGATACCAATCAGGATGAAACCTAGGTTTCCCATAATAATCGGGGCAGCTATTGTTAAAAGTTCTTTAACATAATATCTTAAATCATGTTTTGACATAATTCTATGATATCACAAAGAAATTTAATTATAATTGAGGAGGAGTTGAAGAACTGCTGATTTTACTCAAAACATTTCCCAGAACAAAACCAATACCTGCACCCCAGGCAAAATTAGTCCAGCGAATTCGTTTAAACGCCTTAACTGCAACAGAATCCCGCAAAATTTCAGAATTTTTACAATCTTTAAATGAATCTGCAAATCCTTGTTTTAAATTCTTTACCAAATCCTTATCGGTAACAGATTTTTTCAAATCTGAGATTTTGGCATTTACTGCAGTAAGATTTTCGGAAATTCCTAATTGAGAAAGAAACAATTTTTGTTCCTGTTTCAAACTGTTTTTCGAAATTGCCAGTGCTGATTCATTTAATAAATCTACAGTATCACGAGCCTCATTCTCAACAACATTAAACGCTGCTCTTACAAACCTATTTTCCCGTACCGGCAAGTAATAAGCACTCATTCCCACAACAGCAAGCCCTGTACCTGCTGCCATTGCTTTCGTACGTTCTCTTGGTGTAATTGACATGTTCATAGACATAATTGATTCTCCTGATATTTTTAATTCTAAACCCCCTAAATTTAAAATTTGCTACTTTATATTGAGGTAATAAAAAAAATATGTTATAATAAAGAAAAATATACGAGGATAAGTTTTATATGATGAAAAAGAGTTTTGGATTCACCCTTGGTGAAATTTTAATAGCATTATCAGTCATTGGTGTTGTGGCATCACTTGTTATACCACAACTTGTAAACGGTCACAAAGCAGGTGTAGCCCAATCTCAATTTAATACAGCATATTCACTTATGGCAAAAGCGGTTGCAGATATGGATGCGGATAATATCTCCATAAATCCTGCCTCATACGGAACCGGAGCTTTTTATACTGAATTTAAAAAATATAATAGAGTAGCAATTGACTGCGGTAAGTATGCCGCAACAAATACAAGTGTATGTTTTTCAACAACTGACAGCGCTTCAGACTTAAGCTATAAAAGTCTTTCCAAAAAAAATATGACAAGTAATGAAAAACAAATGCTTGATGATGGTGCTTTTGTATTAAATAATGGTATGCTTGTTATGATAGAAAACAACATTGCATATGGAGTAATGATATTTGTTGATATAAACGGAAAAAATAAACAACCAAATATTTTAGGATATGACGTATTTGCATTTGAATTAACAAAAGACGGTTTATTACCGGTTGGAGCTGAAGGAACCGGACTAGGTGCAACTTCAAAAAATTTATGGGGAAGTAAATCGCCCGAAACATACTGTGATCCAAATAGCGAAGTCCTATATAATGGTATAACATGCTCCTATTTTGCTTTAAAAAACCAGGATTACTTTAAAAATTTATATAAAGGTCACTAAAATATATTCAGAAAAAAAGCCGGTTTTGAAAAATTTCCAAAACCGGCTTTTTAATTACTCTTTGTAAAATTATGACTATTTAGAAATAGTTTCAAAAATTACATTAAATGCTTCAGGATCTTTAACTGCTAAGTCAGCAAGCATTTTTCTGTTAACAACGATATTAGCTTTTTTACAAGCGTTAACGAATCTTGAATAGCTCATACCGCGTTCTCTAACAGCAGCGTTGATTCTTACAATCCATAATCTTCTCATATTACGTTTTGTAGTACGTCTGTCTCTGTAAGCGTATTTTAAAGCTTTCATAACAGCGATATTAGCAACTTTAAAGATTCTGCTTCTTGCGCCGATAAAGCCTTTAGCAAGTTTTAATATTTTTTTGTGTCTTTTAACACCGGCATTGCCACGTTTAATTCTCATTTTCTATGCTCCTATCTTGAATACTTCTTGTATGGTAACTCTTTAGATACCAGTGCTACGTGTGAATCAGATACACCAACCATCTTGAAAATTCTGCGTTTTCTTGAAGCTGATTTGTGTTGGAGCAAGTGACCAATACCTGCTTGTCTTTTCATAATTTTACCAGTTGCTGTTACTTTGTAACGTTTTGCAGCTGATTTGTGAGTTTTTAATTTTGGCATTTTCTTCTCCTTTTTGTTTAAAGTAGTAACTAAAAAATTACAGGCATACCAAAGCCTATAACTTTCGGCTGAGTTTATAATATTATGAAAAACAAATATTTGCAACCCATACCAAATATTTATTAAATTTTATGTAGATAATATATTATACAGATAAGTTAAACTTATCTGCCAGTTCCGAAATCATATACAAAGAACCGCATATAATATTTAAATATCCATCACAAAAATCAATTTCCGTATCCGCAGTTAGTTCTTTTGACTCTACAGGACAAGCAGCCTGTAGTTCAGATACCTCACAAGAATTAGCATGATTAAAATGATAAAAATATACTTGCTCTCCACCATCAAAAAGTGAATTCAACATTTTTGAATATTCCTTATTTTTCAGACAGCCAAAAATAAATCTTCGCTTTTGGTTAGGAAAATACATATCAATACTTTGTTTTAATGCATTAACCCCGTTTGGATTATGCGCCCCGTCAATTATTAGATTTTTTTCTTGAATATATTGAAACCGCCCCGGATGTTTTACATTTTTTAACCCTTCATCAATAATTTCCTGTGAAATTTCCCCAAAAACAGTTTTTATAGCAGCAAGCGCAAGCGATAAATTTTCCTGCTGATGAACTCCTTTTAATGCTAAATTTTCAGTACTTTCAAAAGGCGATATCACAATAAGTGCAGCTCCGATTTCATTTGCTACGTCGTAATAAACTTCCTTGCCTTCAAAAACAATACACGTACAGCCTGACTTTATAATACCAGCTTTTTCATAAGCGATTTTATCTATAGTATTTCCAAGCCTTTCAGTATGGTCAAAATCAACGTGAGTAATTATTGAACAAAGATTCCGTTTAATAACATTTGTAGCATCGAATCTTCCGCCAAGACCTGTTTCTAATACAACAATTTCAACATCATTATCTAAAAAGTACTTAAACATTATAGCAGTAAGGATTTCAAACTCTGTTAAATCAATTCCGTGACTATCTGCAAGCTCTGAAATTTCAAATACATACTGAGCAAAAGTTTCATCGGGAATTTTTTCCCCACAAATTTGTATTCTTTCTGTATACTTGAAAAGATGAGGAGAAGTATAAAGTCCGACTTTTTTCCCCGCCGAAACTAAAACAGATGACAAAATCGCACAAACCGAACCTTTTCCATTAGTTCCTGCAACATGAATACAACTAAGCTTATCCTGCGGATTACCCAGAAGCTCAAGAATTTGCTCCATCCGCTCTAACCCGAGAGAAATATGAAATTTCCCGACTGATGTCAATAAATTTATCGCATCTTTATATGAATACTTCACGTTTTACCTCTAAAAAAAGCTCTCAATTTGAGAGCTTTTTAATTATTCATTTTCCAAACCTTTACGTTTATAAAATTCTTCTATAAAACCGGTATTGAATTTACCGCTCATAAATACTTCGTCCTCAATTATTGCCTGGTGGAACGGAATAGTTGTTTCTACACCAGTCACCACATATTCTTTGAGGGCACGGTACATTCTTCTGCGGGCTTCATTTCTGTTTCTGCCCCAGCAAATAAGTTTACCGATCATTGAATCGTAATAAGGCGGAATTTCATAATCTTGATATACATGAGAATCAACTCTTATACCAAAACCGCCGGGAGCTAAGTATCCTGAGATTTTACCAGGATTTGGCATAAAGTTTTTAGCCGGATTTTCAGCATTAATACGACATTCAATAGCATGACCGTAAAGCTTAATGTCATCTTGTGTATAACTTAGTTTTTCACCTGATGCGACAAGAATTTGTTCACGAACAAGATCAACCTGTGAAATCATTTCAGTGACACAGTGTTCAACCTGAATTCTTGTATTCATTTCCATGAAGTACCATTTACCATCATGGTCAAGTAAGAATTCGCAAGTTCCAGCACCTTCGTAATTTATTGCTTTTGCGGCACGAACGGCTGCTGCACCCATTTCCTGCCTTGTTTCTTCATCAATAGCAGGAGATGGAGCTTCTTCCAATAATTTTTGGTGACGACGTTGAATAGAACAATCTCTTTCACCTAAGTGAACAACATTACCAAAACTGTCACCTAAAATTTGAACCTCAATATGACGAGGATTTTCAAGGAATTTTTCAGCGTAAACATCAGGATTACCGAAGAAATTTTTAGCTTCAGCCTGACAAAGTTCCATATTAAGCTGAACATCTTCATCATTACGGCAAACTCTCATACCTTTTCCGCCGCCGCCGGCTGTAGCTTTTAATATAATCGGATAACCGACTTTGTTACCAAATTCCTGAACTTCTTCAACTGTATGAACAATACCTGTACCAGGTGTTACAGGAACATTATTTTCAATCATTGTTCTGCGGGCAGTAGCTTTATCACCCATTTTTCTCATAGCTTCAGAACTTGGTCCGATAAATTTAATACCTTGTTTTTCACAAATTTCTGCAAAATCAGCTCTTTCAGACATAAAACCATATCCAGGGTGAATAGCATCAGCACCTGAAACCATTGCGGCTGACATAATTGCAGGAATACTCAAATAACTATCCGCACTTTTTGCAGGACCGATACAGTATGCTTCTGTTGCCAATCTTACATGAAGCGAATTTGCATCAGCTTGAGAATAAATTGCAACTGTCGGTATTCCCAACTCTCTGCAAGCTCTGATAATTCTAACGGCAATTTCGCCTCTGTTTGCAATTAAAACTTTTCTAAACATTTTCCAAATATCCCTTATTAAATAAGAAGTGAACGCTATTTACGTCCACTTCTCAATATTTTAAATTATTATTCCACATACATCAAAACTTGACCGAATTCAACAGGTTGACCGTCTTCGACACAAACTTCAACGATTTTTCCTGAAACTTCTGATTCGATTTCGTTCATCATTTTCATAGCTTCTACGATACAAACCACATCACCAGGCTTAACTGTAGAACCAACGTTTACAAACGGATCAGCATCCGGAGATGGTGATTTGTAGAAAGTTCCAACCATTGGAGATGTAATCGGAGTACCTTTTGCTGCAGGAGCAGAAGCTTCAGTTGCAGCCGGTGCACTAACCGGAGCAGCAGGTGCTGCAACAGGCGCAGATACAACAGCTTGAGGAGCTGAAGTTACAATAACATCTTTTCTTAAAGTAATAGCTTGTTCACCATCTTCAAGAGAAATTTCAGTCAAACCTGTTTCTGCTAAAACTTTTGCTAATTTTTCTATATAATCTGTTTCAAATTTCATTTATTTTCTCCTTTTGTAGGTTTTATCCGCCTGTGCGATTAGCATCTATCCAAATATTCATTTGATCTGGTATCAACCCTGATGATATCACCATTTGCAACGAAGAACGGAACTTGTACAACAGCACCTGTTTCAAGTGTTGCAGGTTTTGTACCGCCTTGAGCAGTGTTTCCTTTTTCTGCAGGAGGTGTATCTACGACTTCAAGCTCTACGTGAGCAGGAATATCAACACCAATAATTTTACCTTCGTGCATAAGAATCATAATATTCATGTTTTCTTTTAAGTATTTAATACCGCTGCCGATTTGAGCTTCTTCAACATGCATTTGATCATAGCTTTCATTATCCATCATAACGTAAGCTGAACCTTCTTTATATAAGTACTGCATTTCACGTCTATCTAAAGTAGCTTTCGCAACTTTTTCACCTGCACGGAAAGTTTTTTCAACAACCTGACCTGTGATAACGTTTTTCAATTTAGATCTGACAAACGCAGCGCCTTTTCCCGGTTTAACGTGCAAGAATTCAACAACTGACCAAAGTCCATTATCTAATTCTACTGTCAAACCTGTTTTAAAATCGTTTACTGAAATCATATTTTTCCCCTTATATAATAAGTAATCTTCTTCTAGTGAACTAATAATAACACAAAAAACCTATTTTACAAAATAGCTTTACAGAATGTAAAAAAACAATGCAAATAGCTGAATATAGAATAACGAATTTTATAAAATTTTATTTTACACTTTAATTTTCCATAAATCTGCAGGAATTACCCAACCATTATTTTTTACTCTCATCAAGCAATAATATCCTGCATTACTATCATTTGCAAGAGCTGAACAATTTTGATTAACTTTTTCATTTGTTTCATTAACTCCGGCAGGGAATAAGCCATCCGGAGTCCAGACAAGAATGAATATATCTTTACCGATTACATTAGGTAAACTGTCCCCATTTGCATCAATATAAACAACTAAAGATGATGAAGTTGTATTTGTTCCAAACCAATTCTTCATGTCATCCTTCTTAAACCCATCAATACATAAATTAGTCCCATTTGATAGTTTTACGGTTAATATACCGGATCCAATACCTATGCCTGTTCTATTCCAGCTTGCATTTCCACCTTTAAGTGTTCTTGTAGGCCCTTTATCCTGCCAACATCCGGCTTTATCATAACAAACAGATACATATTTCAAATGCGGTGCCATAAAAGTTTCAAACCAAAGTTTCATCCCGGCTAAACTGTCAGGAACCGACAAATCCAGAGAAACATCATCATACTCCGTAAATTTCATTACCTGTTGAATAATTGCATAATCCTCTTTTAATAATGATTCTATTTTTCTTTTCTGTTGATTTTGTACTATCGACGGGATAGTTATAGCAGCAACAACTCCAATTACTCCTAAAGTAATCAAAACTTCTGCTAACGTAAATGCAAACTTTATTTTTTTAAATTTCTAACCATTCAACAACTCCATTAATTCATGTATTTATGAACATTATAACTCATTTTATTATCTTTGTCAATAATATAGGATTGATTTATGAAAGATGACAGATTACTGCAATTGGGGCAAAAAATAAGATATGAACGTGTAAAACGCGGATTAAGCCAGGAAGATTTAGAGGAAAAATCTTCGGTTTCACGCAGAACAATCAGTGAAATAGAGCGCGGCAATGCTGATATCCGCTATACTAACCTTTACCAGATTGCAGCCGCTTTTGGTATTAGTATCTCAGAAATGCTTGATTTTAAATTATAGTCTTTTTTGTGTTAGAATAAATTTATGATAGAAAGATATTCAAGAGAAGAAATGACAAAAATTTGGGACTTGAATTCCAAATTTGGATACTACCTGCAAGTTGAACTTGCAGTGTGTGATGCTTATGCAAAATTAGGTACAATCCCATCGGAAGCCGCTAAAGAAATCAGAGAAAAAGCTTCTTTTTCGGTTGAAAGAATTGATGAAATTGAACGTGAAGTAAGGCACGATGTTATAGCGTTTTTAACCTGTGTAAACGAAAGCTTAGGCGATTTGGGACGATATGTTCACGTTGGTTTAACAAGTTCTGATGTTATTGATACAGCTTTCGCACTACAAATTCAAGACAGCGGAAAAATTATAAAAGCAGATCTTGAAAAAAACATTTCTACATTAAAAAATCTAGCAAATCATCACAAAAATACAATTTGTATCGGACGTTCACACGGAATCCACGCTGAAATTATGACTTTTGGCGTAAAAATGTGTAACTGGATTGATATTCTTGAACGTCAAAAAGAAAATTTTGAACACGCTTTGGAACAAATTCGTGTCGGACAAATTTCAGGTCCTGTTGGAACTTACAGCAACATTTCAACTGATGTTGAAAAAATTACCTGTGAAAATCTCGGACTTAAACCTGCAAGAGTTTCGACTCAAATTATAGCAAGAGATTATCATGCATACTTTATGCAATCTCTGGCTTTGATTGCAAGTGTTATTGAACAATTTGCCACAGAAATCAGACATTTACAAAAAACAGAAGTTTTAGAGCTTGAAGAAGGTTTCGGCAAAGGGCAAAAAGGGTCATCTGCGATGCCCCACAAGAAAAACCCAGTATTAAGTGAGAATTTATGCGGACTTTCCCGAGTTGTACGCGCAAACTCTTTTGCTGCACTTGAAAATATTCCGCTATGGCACGAAAGAGATATTTCGCATTCATCGGCTGAACGTATAATTTTTCCTGACAGCCTGATTTTAGTTGATTTTATGTTAAATAGATTCAACGGACTTATGGAAAACATTGTTGTTCACAGTGATAATATGCTCAAAAATACTGATAAATTCGGCGGAATCGTTTTTTCACAAAAAGTTTTACTATCACTTGTTGCAAAAGGTTTAACACGAGAAGCGGCATACGTTATCGTTCAGAGAAACGCGCTTGATGCATTTCAAAACCACGGCGACTTCCGCGCTAATTTGTTAAAAGACTCTGATGTTACAAGTCTTTTATCTAATGAAGAAATAGAAAAAATCTTTGATAAACAAGCGTTTTTACAAAACATTGATGAGATTTATAAAAGAGTTTTAATCTAAGAAATCTGCAAGAATAACATTGCTTACAAGAACCCCGTTTGGTGTGAGTTTGTATCCTTGCGGTGTTTTTTCAATAAGTTTCAAGTTTTCGTATTTATCCAAAACATCAAAATATTTACCCACGAAATCAATATTATATTTGGAATTAATTTGCTCAACATTTATCCCCTCACGGATTTTACGAAAACCCAGAAAAATTTCTTCCTCTAACTGTTCTTGACAGGTTAAAAGTTTTGATTCTTTACGTGTGAAAGGATCATTAAGATATTGTTCAATAGTTTCTACATTTCCGTACCGCGTACCATTTACATAACCATGCGCAGCAACTCCAAAACCATAATACTCATCATTATTCCAATAAGTTAGATTATGCCTTGAATTAAAACCACAATGCGAAAAATTACTTACTTCATAATGTTCAAACCCTAATTCCTGCATCAGTTCAACAGCACCCAGATACATATCAGCCTGGGTATCATCATCTGCGAGGTTTTCAGGCATATGAGATGCAAAATAGCAGCCATCTTCAAGTTTCAAACCATAAAGTGAGATATGCTGAACCCCTAATTTTACAGCATTTTTTAAATCATCAAAAAACATCTCAGGTGTCTGCCCCGGAAGCCCGTATATAAAATCAAGGCTAATGTTTTTAAATCCTGCATCCTGAGCGATTTTAACAGCATTTACAACCTGACCTGCATTGTGTCTGCGATTAATTTTCTTTAATATGCCATCATGAAATGTCTGACACCCGAAACTTATACGATTTATCCCGATATCATAAAGCATCCGCAGATACCCGTAATCCACATCATCAGGGTTGCATTCCATTGTAATTTCCGTATCTTTATTAAATTTTAAAATACGCAAAATATTTTCTATCTCTGATGGCTCAAGTATAGAAGGAGTCCCGCCACCTAAATAAATAGTATTTAAAACCTCCCCCTGATAAAAATGATTTATTTCTTTTGCTAGCGCTTTTAAATAATCTTTTTTCAGCTCTGATTTACTGAACGAAACAAACGAGCAGTAATGACACTTTGACTTGCAAAACGGTATATGTATATATGCACTTTTTACCATAAACTTATTATATACGAAATTTTCTTTGTGTTAATATAAACTTATGGATATCACATTAAAAAGCAATACTACACTTGAATTTGATAAGGTAAAAGAAGAACTTTCAAAGTTTGCCAAGTTCGAACAAAGCAGAGTTCTTTGTCTTCGCGCGCAAGCCTTAAACCAAACAGATAAAATTAAAAGACAAATCGAACTTACCCGTGAAGCTAAAAAAATTCTTGATTACGCGAAAGATACCCCTACTGAATTTATTGCAGATGTCAGCAAAATTAAAAACAATTCTGCCGTGTCTTACCTGATGGAAGAAGAATTGATTGATATTGCTAAAACAATGAAATCCTCAAGACTTTTAAAAAGATTTATCCTTGAAAATTCGGACGAAGATTTTTTACTAAAAGATTTAGCCCAAGATTTAATAACAGATAAAGAATTGGAAGAAAAAATCTTCGATACTTTTGATGAAAATTTAAGAATCAAACAAAACGCAACACCCGAATTAAAAGGATTATATTCATCACTTCGCGATACGGAGCAAAACATTCGTGATCAGATTTCCTCATTATTAAACAATCAAAATTTTTCAAAATATCTTCAAGACAATATTTATACTCAAAGAGATGACAGAATTGTTTTTCAGGTAATGGCTTCAAACAAAACCAAAGTTCCCGGTATTGTTCACGATGTATCAGCTTCTGCTAAAACTTTTTATATAGAGCCTGCACAGCTTGTTCCGCTAAACAATAAAGTGCGCGAAGTTAAATCAAAAATTCACGCAGAATGTATCAGAATTCTCGTAGGTCTTACTGATTTAGTAAAAAATCACATATCCGGACTTGAAAATTGTGAAAAAATCATGTCAGAAATCGATTACCACTTTGCAAAAGCCCGCTATGCAGTAAAATTACAAGCCGTAGAGCCGGAATTAACCGATGAAAAATACATTTATTTTGAGAATATGAAACATCCGCTTTTGATGCAAGTAACAGAAGAAGTTGTTGCAAATAATTTTGAAATCGGTAAAGATTACAAATCTGTTATCATAACAGGTTCAAACACAGGCGGTAAAACAGTTACACTAAAAACAATCGGGTTATTCATTCTTATGGCAAAAGCCGGAATGTTTCTTCCTTGCACTTACGCTAAACTTTACCCGTTTAAAAATGTTTTCGCAGATATCGGCGATTCTCAAAGCATCTTACAAAGTCTTTCAACATTTTCATCCCATATGACAAATATCATCGAAATCCTAAACCAAAGTAATGACGAATCTTTTGTACTGTTAGATGAAATCTGCGCAGGAACTGACCCTGTTGAAGGTGCGGTTTTAGCTCAAGGCATACTTGAAAAACTTGCTCAAAAACAAGTAACAAGCGTTATTACAACCCACTATGGCGAACTTAAAGCTCTTGAATACTCTAACAGCTTTTTCAAAAACGCATCTGTTGAATTTAATACAGAAACCTTAAAACCAACATATAAACTGCTTATAGGGATTCCTGGCTTAAGTAATGCAATCTCAATCGCTGCAAACCTTGGTCTTGATAAAGAAATCGTTGACAAAGTTAAAACAACACTCATAACCCAAAAAGACCCGACAGTTGCAGTTGTAGAAAAGCTGCAGGAAACCCATCAAGAGCTTTCCAAAAACCTTGAACAAGCTCAAGAACTTAAAGAAACTTCACTCGAAATTAAAAAAGAATATGAAGAAAATTTACATAAAGTTAAACAGGATAAAAAGAAAACATTAAAAAATATTAAGAACAAATTTGATTCTGAAATGATGGAAGCCCGTGCCGAAATAAAAGAAATTTTAGATGAACTTCGCCGTGAAAAATCCGAGAAAATTGCCCGTCGCGCATACTCACGTCTTGCAAAACTTGAAGAAGGTTTCCGCACAGAAATTGAGAAAGTTTCTGATAAACAAAAATATCTCGAAATTGATTGGGATAAAGTAGTTATCGGAGACATTTTAATGATTAAAAATCTTCATCAAAAGGTTACTGTTCTGACACTTCCCGATAAAAACAAACGTCTTTTTGTGGATATGGGCGCAATGAAAATGAAAGTAAAAAAAGACGAACTTGCCGTTCTTGATGAAAATTACAAAGAACCTGCAAAAGTTAAAATCCCCGGAACTTCATTCAAAAAGTTTGAACTTAAACGCTACGAAATGTCACAAACATTGGATTTACGCGGGTTCAGAGTGGAAGAAGCCCTTGACGAAGTTGAAAACTACCTTGATAAAGCAAGTTTATATAACCTGACACCTGTTTATATAATACACGGTCACGGCACAGGAGCTTTAAAACAAGCTGTCAGAGATTTTCTAAAAACATCGCCTTACGTTGCCAAATTCCGCCCAGGAGAAGACTCAGAAGGCGGAGACGGTGTGTGTGTTGTAGATATCAATTAAGAAAAGCAAGGCGCGCGGCGCGACACGCCGCGCGCCTTTTAATCTATTTAAAATGTTTCACAAGTGATTTAAAATAATCAGTTTCGGTTTTAGCCTTGTAAGCACAAGCTATGCCGTTAAGCCCGTCACCTTTTTTAGGATTACAATATTTTTCAACATCATTATAAGTAGTTTCCCTATCACCCATAGTACGAAGTTCACCATTAATAAATTGAAACGTAAATAAATCATATCCCCATCTATTAGGTAATTTTCCAAATCCATTTATGTCCACCAACACCCATAAGTGATCAACACCATTTGGATTTTCAATAGCTACAAATGTACCGTCAGAAAGGACAAGCTGACCATCATCAAAAATAGCTCTAGTTAAATATTCAGTTCCATTATAGTTTTTATATCTATTTCGCTTATTGTTAAACTCCTTAAAACCGGCACAAGGAAAAGCATCGCTTGTATTTGAATAAACTCCACATTCATGCACCCCTGCTAAATATTGTTTAAATACATCATAAAAAGAACCCATTTTCCCAGAATAAGCGCTTATATCTGTTGAAACATCATCAGCTTCCATTCTTCTAAATACCTGCTGAATTGTAGAATAAGACTTTACAAATTGAGAGCGTAATTGATGCGCTTTGTAAGCAGTCATCAAACCGGGAATTGTAAGTGCAGCAACAACACCAATAATACCTAAAGTAATTAAAACCTCAGCTAAAGTAAAACCTGGTAAAGCACGTAAGGAAAGCTTTAAACGGTCTCCCCCCCCCGCTTTTCTAATTTTTTGTTAAATTTCATATATTTTCTCTCCTTTGATTATGAATTAAATATAATTCATTTTTTATAAGTTTGCAAGTATTTTGTACTCTTTATAAAAAACTATGCTATTATATAAATAGCCCAACAATTGGAGATTATTATGGAATTAAAAAATTTAAGAAATGGAAACGAATTAGTAGATTTATTCTGTACACTAGCAGAAATCCCTTCACCTTCTTTGAAAGAAGAAAAAATTATTGAAAAAATATGTGCCTATTGTAATGAAAACAATCTGGAATGCAGTACTGACGAGTACAAAAATATTTACATAAAAGTGCCTGCAACAGATGAAACGAAAGAACCGGTTTTATTATCTTCACATATGGATGTTGTGGGAGATGATTCACCTGTATGTACATATTTAGAAGGTGACTTAATCAAAGCCAAAGGCAGAACACTTGGTGCTGATGATAAAGCTGGAGTGGCAAATGCTTTGTATTTTGCAAAAGAACTTAGCAAAAGAACAGACTTAAAGCATGGCGGGCTTGAAATCGTTTTCACAAGAGATGAAGAAAACGGCATGACAGGTATTAAACATGTAGATTTTTCAAAAATTGATTCAAAATATGTACTTGTTTTAGACAGTGATGCTTTAGGTCAATGCCTGGTATCAGGTGCAAGCTATGTTCTTGCGGATTTAAATGTAAATGCACCAAAAGGCGGTCATTCCGGAAATGATATCGGAGATAACACAAGAGAAAACGCAGCAAAATTAATTGCAGACATTATTACTGACATGCCACAAGGAGTTTACTACAGCGAAAACGGTAAAGTTGTAACCTCTTGTAACATTGGTGGAATTGTTTCAGGTGATGTTAATATTACAAATGTAATTAACACAAACGCGCATGCCACATATTCAATCAGAAGCTCCCGAAAAGACAAAGAACAGGAACTTATTGATTTAATGCAGGATGTTGTTGATTCATTTAATGAAGAATACGAAGGTATTGCAAAAGCTGAAATTACTTTTACAGAAAAAATGCCTATGTTTGAAAAAAATGAGGATGAATATTTACCGATTCTTTTTGAAACCACAGCTAAAAAATTAGGTATTGAGCCTGAAATTTCAAGCTTCCATGCCGGTGCTGAAACCCACATTTATGCAAACAAAACTAATAAAAAAGGTGAAAAATTCTCACCATATCTTCTTGGACTCGCAACAGTTTGCAATATGCACTCAGCAAATGAATACCTGGATTATAAAACAATGCTCAAAGGTCAGGAACTTTTAAAAGCACTTTTTGAAGCATATAATAACTAGAAAAAAGACCTCTCAAACGAGAGGTCTTTTTTTATTCAGGTTCTTTTAAAATCTTTTCATACTTATCAAGCTTATCTAAAATATTTTGAACATGCTCATCATTTGATTCTGAAATACAATCATCAGGAATTCCATTTTTATGAGCAGCTTTAATTGTATCCATATCTGCTTTTGCCTGAACCGCTATTTTTAAAATTTCAGGCATATTCAATGCTGTCGGGTTTTCACTTGACAGGTTTTTATAATAAGAATCCTCATAATCCTTATTCAGTCTAAGTTTCCAGTTTATATCATTTTCTTCACCGGCGACATTATAAGTCTTGTTTATTCCAAAAAAGTCAGCAAATGAAATCTGAATTTTCTTGCAAGTCAAAAACAATTCTGCGAATTTTGCTTTTACTCTTAAGGAATCATTATTATCAATTTCGCGACAAAAACTATCTCTATACTGTGATCTTTTCGGATTCTGATTTAAAAACCCCGCAAGGTAAAAAATATTCCACGCATCATGATTTCTTACCCAGTCTTTTTTTATCATTTGATTTACAGGACTTGAATCGTGCGAACCTATTAGTCCCCAATCATCTGCATCTTGAGAGTTTTCAGCTCTCATATATTCAAGCTGAGTTATCCCCGGAAGATGATTTTTATTGTGATAAATATGATTAAATACAGGAGTTTCAGTTACTAAATCCTCCCAAACCGGATAATTTTTATCAATACCATGCTCTTCTAGAGAAGGTATAATAATTTCATTTAAAACTTTTTTAAAGTTACCGTCAGGATCTATTTCAGGCAGATTTGAAATATTATTTCCTTTAAATTTACTTACATCAAGTTTTTCATCATTGTAAACAACTGAATTCTTATCATAAATATATGGGTCAACTAATCCTAAAGCATGGTCAATTCTGACATTATCAAAATTATCCAAAGCATAATTAAGTTTTTGTTTCAAGAATATTCCTGCAGGACCAAGGTTTCCCTCAGAATCGAATAATTTTTTAGGATCAAGTACAGGAAGTTTCCATAATTGAGGTCCGAATTTTCCTCCATACGGACACCCCATTTCGTAATCTTTCAGGAATATATCTTGATTTGCCCACTCATCAGATTTTGAAACACCTACAAGAAAATCACTTATATATTTGAAACCTAATTCTTTTCTTAATTTTGTATTTTCTTTTATTTGTTTATCAAGAAGGAATTGACCAAATAAGTAACTATCATAGTCTTCATTTTCTCTGGCTACAATCTTTTTGTAACGTTCAATAGCACTTTTGTCATTTGCTTTTATGGAAACAATAAGATTTTTATCTTCATCTTTCCATTTAGTAAAATCATCTGTGCCATAAGTATCTGCAAGAATTCTAAACACAGCTTCATTCGAAGCAACATTTTTATTTTGAAGTTTGTACTGCTTAAATTCATTACGCAACGCAATTGCTGCAGGTTCTCGATTTATTAAGCTTTTGTGATAGTTTTTATAAGCAAGCCTTATCAAGTATTTATAATTTGCAAAGGCTTCAGGAAAATCTGAGTACGCATAATTTTCGCCATTTTTCGAAGGTTTATTTAAAATATAATTAACAACATCTTTAGATAAAATATTTGAGTATTTATCTGTTGTAAGCTCAGTAAAATCTAAAAACAGATAGTTTCTTGTAGATACTGTAGACTTATAAGGCGAAACATCCAGAGTATTACGAATTACACCAACCGGACCAAGCTGATTTGAATTAAAACCATGAAGAATTTCAAACGGAATTAATTGAGCCGCAGCTTTACCGTATGGAGAACCTACACCAATATCACGAGAAGCCTCAGGATAACACGTACCGTGAATAATCATTGCAACATCCTGAGTACCCAGATAATCAAATGCCGGTTTAAGTGCATTTTGTCTGTAATCTATTTTCTCTTCAGGAGTTAATCTTCTTTGAAAAGACAATAAATTTGTACTAATATTTTTTACAAACATTTTTTACAATCCCTAATACATTAAAATTAATTTTATTATAAAACAAAAAATAAAATTTTTTTTGTATTTTTATTACATATTTACATTATTTGAAATTTTATGTAAAATAATTTATAGTGTTTATTGTGGAATTGGGGTAAAAATATGAAATATGAAAATGTGTTTACTTTATTGGAAGAAATTACTATCCAATATGGTGAAAAAGTTTCTTTGGGAATGAAATCAAAATGGGGATGGAATGAGTTTACTTATAAGGGATTAGGTCTTTTATCAAGACGACTTGCAAGTTATATTATCAATGATTTACAAGTAGAAAAAGGAGAAAAACTTGCAATTCTATCAGAATCCAAACCGGAATACGGAGCATGTGTTTTTGGCTCAGTTTTAGCAGGATTAACAACTGTTCCGCTGGATAATAAATTAACAATATATGAACTTGACTCTATTCTTTCAAACTGTCAGCCTGCAATATTATTATGTTCAAGTGCTAATATAGAAAGAGCAAAAGAACTTCAATCCAGAATTTCTTCCATCAAACACATCATACTTATGGATCCTTCAGTTTATGAAGACATAAAAATTCCAAGCCTTTTCTCTATTCCTGAAACTTATAACGCTAAATGGCGACGCAGACCATTAAGTTCTACAGCATTTATTATATATACATCAGGAACAACCGGTAACCCTAAAGGCGTTGAAATCACATTTAAAAACATGCTTTCACAGATGCATGATCTTAAAATCGCTTTAAGAGAAATTTTACCATTGAACGAAGATATGAGAATGCTTTCAATCCTGCCGATGAATCATTTATTTGAGCTTACTGTAGGATTTTTCATATTCCTTCATCACGGTTATTCTATTTATTACACCCAAAGCCTTAAACCTAAGGATATTTTAGAGGTTATGACCGAAAAGAAAATTAAATTTATGATTACAGTTCCTGCATTTTTAAAACTTCTAAAATCTTCTATCGAAGCAGAAATCAGTAAAAAACCTGCAATTATTAAATCCATTTTTAATTTCAATTTAAAAATAGCAAAAATTTTACCTGTTAGTATGAAAAAGAAATTATTCAAACCGGTACATGATAAATTTGGCGGGGAATTTTTTGGCTGCATAGCCGGCGGAGCTCCTCTTGATCCTTCAGTTGGAGATTTCTTTGAAAGCATAGGAATAAGAGTATTCCAAGGATACGGCTTATCTGAAGCAAGTCCTGTTGTTGCTGTTAATCGCGGTAAATACCAGGATATAAAATCTGTTGGTCCTGTATTAAACTCTTTTGAAACAAGAATTGATGAAACAACTGAGGAATTACTTTTGCGCGGACCATCAGTTATGAAAGGCTACTACAGTCGCGAAGACTTAACTCAGGAAGTAATTGATTCCGAAGGTTGGCTACATACCGGAGATATTGCAAGAATTGATGAACATGGATTAATTTTTATTACAGGCAGAATTAAAAACATGATTGTTCTATCCGGCGGGAAAAAAGTATTTCCGGAAGAAATTGAATCTGTTCTTGAGCAAAGTACAAATTTTGCAGAAGTTTGTGTGTGCGGAATAAAAAAATCATTTGGAGAAAAAGACGGCTGTGAAGAGATTGCGGCAATAATTGTTCCAACAAAAGAGTATTCCGAAAATTTCAGCAGTTTTGAAAACCTTGAAGATGCAATAAAAAATGAAGTTAAGTTCCTTTCAAACCGTCTTGCGCCGTACAAAAGACCAATAAATATAATAGTACGCACTGAGAATCTACCGAGAACAACAACACGTAAACTAAAAAGAAATGAAATAAAAAAAATATTATGTGATTGTGTCAAATAATATTTTTGAGATACAATAAAAATATGAGTAAATAGTAAGTGGTGTAGCCATTGGTAACACTATTTACCCCCGGGATGTAGCAAGGACTCCACTTTTTCGATTAAATATCGAAAAAGAAGGAGGGAGCAGGTAGCGTCGCTACCAAGCTAGCCCAACAAATAACAACTATATTTACCTTCGGGATGTAGCGCAGCTTGGTAGCGCACTTCGTTCGGGACGAAGGGGCCGCAGGTTCAAATCCTGTCATCCCGATACTAAAAAAGAGCTAGAATTTATACTAGCTCTTTTTTAGTATCTTCAAAATCTTTTTCGAATGCAAAATTTCGCACTCTCTACGATTATTATTCGTATATTCCTTTTCGCATGTTTTTCTACTCCGTTCTATACGATTCTTACCGACAACAAATACATAATCTTCTGATTCAACACACTCATAAAACTTATAATATTTACTAATCTTTTCACAAATACTTTCACATCTTCCATCATTGAGTTTAAATCCCAGAACCATAAGATTTTTACCAAACATTGAAACATTATCCAGAAATACATCTTCATCAACATTAGAAAAATCATTTAAATCCGTTATAACAACAGCATCGGATTCAAACCTTTCATGCGCAAAACTATCATACAATGCACGATAATGATATTCTTCCGGAATCTCATCATCCTGAATCATTGGATACAATACCGCAGTCGAAATATTGGATTTTCCTGACTTATAAATATAATTATAAAACTCATCACAAAGCTCATAGTCTTCCAAATATACAAATTTTCGACAATTATTTTTCGAAAAACAAGCATATAATTCAGCATTTCTACCGGTAATAAAAGCATTATGGACGGAATTTTGTGCCAAAATTCCGTCCAGGGTATATACCCTGGCTAAGTTTTCATATGTTGATTCATAAATTTTTCGGACGTATTTCTTGTTATAAGATTGAAAAATATTCTTCAATAAAACATATGACTGTTTATAAAAACCTGACATATATAATAACTTACAGGCTAAAGATTTCAATTCTAAAACAGCAAAACTGTATACAGGAATCATTTTTGAAAGCGCAGAAGTTTTAATACAGTTCAGGTAATAGTGTTTAAGGTATTTTCTTTGAATAATTTTAGATAATTCAAAAGCACTAAAACATATTTTGAAACACCCGCGAACCTGTGTTTTTACATTTTTCGGGGTCATTTCAAACGCCCCAAAATCATATAAAATCCATTTCCCGTTATGATATGTATAATTATGCGGCAATAAATCGAATGAATAAACCCCGCAATCAGCCATTTTTATTGCAGTATTAAGAGCAATTTCAGTTACATCATATGCCATGGATTCTGTGTATTCTCCGGAATGAATAATCGGAGAAATAAATTCGTGTTCCAAAAGATTTTCTTCTTCTGAATAAACTTTTGTTCCTACAACTCCTTCACCTAATTTATTTTGACACACCGCAATTATTTTTTTTGCATCATCAATATTATCAACATAGCGAAAAACTCTGTTTCCACATATTTTAACTTTATTTGAACCTGCAATTATTTTTTCTTTTTCTTCTAAGACCATAACACAATTATTATATAGCAAACAGTATTATTCATGCTAAAATAATTTTAAGATGAAAAAAGTTGCACTGACATTTTTAAGTATATTACTTATTCAGTCTGTATCTTTAGGGATAGAAGATGTAAAAAAAGTTTATCTTCAAGAAGCGATTACCACAGCTGTTGAAAATAACATTGATCTTCAAGCCGCAAAACTTGAAATAAATATTGCAAAAAATAATATCAAAGCTGCAAACAGACTTCAAAATCCTTCACTTGAAGCTTTTTATTTTGTTGGTGCATCAGGCTGGAGTGAACCCCGACAACTTGGCATAAGCCAAACAGTAGAAGTTGCAAAGCGCCATGCCAGAAAAAATCTTGCGAAATCAAGCTATAAACTTGTTGAAAAAAATGTTAACTATACTAAATTTGACTTAAAAATGGATGTAAGAGAAGCATACATAAATCTTGTTGCAACAAAATCCGTTTTAGAAACCCTAAAACAGCAAAAAACTCTTCAGGAAGAACTTTTACAAATAGCACGTCAAAGAGTTAAGGCAGGAAATGTTCCTGAAATTGATGTAATTCAAGCTGAAATTGCATTAAATCAAATGATTACTCAGGTAAACAGCGCGGCCGCAAACGTTAAAAGTTCCCTATCAGATTTTAATAAAATAATAAACAACCCACAAAATATTATTTATGACAGTATGGATAACATTTTTTCAGAAGAAAATAACTTTGATGAAATGCTTACACCACTGCCAACAAAAGACTTTCCACAAATTTCACAAATAATGCAAAAAGCTTTAGAAAATAGATATGACATTCAAATCGCAAAACAAGAAGTTGATGTTGCAGAAAAAAACTTAACAGTAATCGCACGTCAAAAAATCCCTGATATTGCATTAAACAGCGGTTTTGCATACCAAAATGCAAACCACACCGAAGATGGCAGATTTAATGGCGGAGCATATATTGGTGCAAGCCTTGTAAATATTCCATTATTTTACAATTATTCACCGGAGATTCAAAATGCAGCGTTAAAACTTCAACAAGCAGAACTTAAATACGAATCTGCAAAAAATAAAGCCGAAAAAGATGTTACATCTGCATATGACAAATTCCTCATCGCAGCAGAAAATTTAAATTATTATGAATCAAAAATTCTGACAAGTTCAGAAGAACTAATTGAAATTTCAAAAAAAGCCTACGAAACCGGGAAATCAGATATTACCTCACTTATTGTTATGAAACAATCTTATAAATCAATAATTGTAGGTTATACATACGCACTTGCAGAATATTACAACAGTTGGACAAATTTTCTGCGTGAAGTTAACGACGAAAATTTCACTTTATAAAAAAACGGGGAAAAATTCCCCGTTTTTTTATTATGTATTAGAACTCAAATTCTTGTTGTGTCATTATTTCATATTCTTCAACAGTAACTGTATTTGGAGCTTGAGCAATATCTTCTAATCCTCTTGCTAATAATTTTGGTTGTTGTTTTACAAGTTTAGGATCTGCAATAGCAATATCACGACCTTTTTGAACTGCAATTGTCGAAATTGTAGTTTCAGTCGGAGAACCTTCTGCATTAGACGTTTCCTGAATAGAGTAACTTGCCCAATCTTCAGGAAGCTCATCTATTGTAGTATAATCCTTATCTAAACCGATACGTTTATCAATTTCATTTTCTAAGATATTACGTACATATTCTTTTTGAGATTCAAAGTGGTTTGGAATAACAATTTTCTTACCGATAACTTCTTCAGGATCACGACCTTCAAATTTGGTAAATAATCTTGCTGCTTCATGAAGATGACCTATTTCCATAGCAAGGAATTCTTCCCAAACAGGCTTCATCATTTCATCTACTTCATCAGCATAGCAGGTATAATAGTTACAAACTTCTGTAAATTCATGAAGTAAAAGTTTTTCATATAATGATTCTGTTGGATCTGCAAGAGATTCATACATATTTACGTGTTCTTCTTCTACGTCTTTAATTTCGGCATAAGTACATCTTAAGGTTTCGTTGCCATATTGCATACCGTGTTCTGCATAGTAATTGTGAGTTTGTTGTTCTGCAGCAACAAGTGTCATAATATTTACTTTTGTTTGCGGCTCAGCGGTTTCCTTATCATAAGGACGGCGAAGTCTTAATATATTACAGTTATGATGGTTTTGAGTCGGACGGCTTAATATAACATCTGTTTGAGCCTGAATAATTTCATTAGGATTAATTCCGTGTTCCATATAAGCCCATTGACTGTATCTGTATAAGTGATCAAAGTCCTCTAACAAACCGAAATTAAAAGTTTCTCTGACATATTCATCAGGTTCATTTTGTGCCATCCAAGCAGTTAAATCAACTGCAACCTGTTCATAACCTAAGGTTGTTTCCAATACAGACTGATCTGCAGGTGACATCCAGTTAATTGTTGTCTGCTGCGAATCTTCAAACTTTTTGGTCATTGCCAAAAATTCTTTAGTTTCATCATCTGAACAAAATCTAGAAAAAGCATGTTTAAAATTCCAAGCTTCCACCTCGATACCGTTCATTAAAATTTGGCGTGTTCTGCTGTAACAATCTACATCATATTTATTAAATTTACGTTTTGCGATATCTTTCCATGTTCTTAACTGTTTATCCAAAGGAATCCCTTTTTCTTTTAACGGATTAAATGACATAATATCTCCTTTCTTTGTACATTTAATTAATGTTCAAACAATAGGATTTTTAATCCGTAAAAATGGCTAAGCCTTTAACAAAAGTTCTTTTCTCCAGGTATACAAAAAATATACCGATAATATTAAATACACAGCCCACATTAAAATTGTCGCAAAACAATTTGAACCGTTTAAATACGCTTCTATCCACATAAAAGTCGATAATCCGTTAACAAAAAACCATACATACCACTGTTCTATACAACGCTTTACAGTCAAAATCAATCCAACAACAGAACATACTGAAGTTACAGCATCAATTAATGGATTTTGGTCATTAAGTTTCCATAAAATAATACACATTATTGCTGAAAAAATTATACAAGCAGATAAATACATCCACCTTTGCTTATTTGAAAGTTTTGTTTTAACAATTTCTTGTGTGTCTTTTTTCAAGTGTTGCTTCCACTTAAATATCCCAAATATTTGCATCGGGAAATAATACAGCAAATACAATGCCAAATTCCCGAACAAATGATTTTTAAAGGAAATAAAGGCATAACATAAAGTTCCGCATAATCCGAAAAAGTAACAGGAAATTTTACCTTTCCCGGCTAGAATTGAATAACTTATTCCGCAAATCGCAGAAACAAGTGCGACTTTATTATCTTTCAAATAAATTGAAATTAAAATAATAGCTAAAATACCTAAAGGGAACAAAATCCTTTCAACCCTTCCCCAGCCTTCTAACTCTTTTTTAATAAATTCACTAATACCCATTAAAGTTATTCTAGCATAAAACTTTTATGTATAATAGAGAAGTAATGAATATTCAAAAATTAGGGATAACAAATACAAACCTATCAACAAGGATTTTAAAAAATAAAACCCTGCTAAAAAGTCTTGAAAAAATTTCAGACCATGGAACCTCTTTCAGTGCAACAACCTCTCTTATACTATCTTTAGGACTTAGACCTCTTGCTATATTTTCAACTCCGGATACAGAAAAAGAAAACAAGCAATATGCAGCCTCTAATTCTATAAGTTCAGGACTGGTAAAATACGCTCTTGTTGAAGCTGTTGCACTACCGGTTGAATACGCAATAAAAAACATTGACAAAAACCCAAATAAATACTTAAACCAATCAACAATAAAAAATTTATCAGGCAATTCAAAAGAACTCATAAATTCAAAAAGCTACAAACTTCTAACTCAAGTTATAAAACTCAGCACAGGATTTTTAACCGCAATACCAAAATCAATTCTTACTATTGCACTCATTCCGGTGATAATGGATAAAGTCTTATTTAGAGATAAAAAACAGCCCCTGCAAACAACTCAAAATCCAGCCCTTGTTACAACAGGTCAAAAACCACCGTTTACAGGAAGAATTACCGATAAAATATCAAAAGGTTTAAGCAAAATAATTGATAATAACCATATCCAAAACCTTGCAAAAAAATACGAACATAAAGATAAAGATATCCCAAAACACATAACTGCCGGAACAGATATTTTACTAACAGGTGCAGCAGCTTACCAAACTAATAAAAGTGAAAAAATTAAAGAAAACCGCAAAAAAGCATTAATCTATAACAACATAATTTCAACTGCAATAACACTTTTTGGCGGCTATGCAATAGATAATGTTATAAAAAATAAATCAAGTAAATTTATAGAAAAATTTAAACAAATAAATGCTGCAGATCCAAAACTATATAAATACATCGAAGGAATAAATATTCTACGTCCGGCATTGATTTTTGCAGGAATTTATTACGGACTTCTTCCGATTATCTCAACTTATACAGCAGAAAAAGTAGATAAATTTATAGAAAGACATCAAAAAAGCAATTAATTTTATTTATTTGTTTTTAATAAATTATGAAGGTAAATTTTCTAAGACCAATAATATCACGTACAGCTGCCAGAAATGAAGCTGAAAAAGTTTGCCGCATAATTACCTCAGAATTTTCTGCGATTTCTTCAACAAAAATTTCTGAATTTACAGCTGCAAAAACGGACAGAAGATATTTTGATTTTGCAAAAGAAATAACCAAGCGTCTTGAAACACTTGTCAGAAATCCTAGTTGGAATAATATGCGCCGACCGGGAAATGATGAGTTAGATTTTTACAAAACTCTCGTTGAAGCAGTAAAAAAACACCGTATCGCAAACTGCGGTGATATGTCAAAATTATGTTCATTAATTGCAAATATAAATGGGATTCCAACTCAAAAAGCCCAAATGTTCACTTCAATAAATGGAGCAATGGGTTCTTTCATAGATCATGCAATACAAATTATCCCAATAAATGGACAAAAAGTCAGCATGACGCAGCTAAGTAAAATGAAAGATTTACTAATAATTGACCCTTGGCTTGGTTTTGCAGACTTCGCACCAAAATATGAACGAAAAATTATCGCTGATTATTTTAAATTCTTCGGACTGAAAGAAAATAAAACAAGTGTTTATTTAAATCCTCATTGTTTCGGTGAACCAAAAATTAGTGAAAAAGTTATCAATTATTTCCGTGAAAACTTCCCGCAATTTATAATAAAATAATTAAATTTAAACATTAATATTTGAGATAATCACAAGCAGCGCAATTACTTTAAAACAAATTATCATGCCGGTAATTGCAAGAATAAACCACAGACGAACCCAATTTTTCTGAGCTTCGTTAAACTGCTCTATATTTTCCCAGTTTTTGGAATTCCAACCCCATTTGTTTCCGGCAAGTCCGAACCAAATTGAAACCGCTAAAGGACCTATTACAGGAATTAAGCAAGCAGGAAAATAAACTAAAGTAATATATTTTTTATGCCATATTCCCCAAATCCAATTAAGCAAAAACGCACCCCAATTGAAATGTTTTAATTCTTCAGGTAAATTTTCAACATCTTTATTTACCCATTCGCCGCAGTGCTGACATTTTTTTGCATCAGCTAAAATTTCACCATTACAAAACGGGCACAAAATATTTTCCATATATATAGCTCCTTTATTCTTTTTCTTTAAAGATATAATCTTTAATGTATATTGTCAACAAGTTTAAAATTTACAAAACCATGAAACTTATGCACAGTATGATTATGCAAGAATCGAATTTTTTGTTGATTTTTCAAGTTTTTAGATGTATCATATTTTGCATAATAATAAATTTAGGTTTTTTAATGTAATATTATAAAGGAGTATCGTTTAGTATGTTAGAAGTAATCAATATAAACAAAGATAATAAAGAAACAAATTCAACAACTATACTGTATTCATTTGATATTTTTGATACTCTTATTACAAGAACAACTGCTACTCCATGTGGAATTTTTTCTATTATGGAAAAGCATTTACTGCAAGACAGTGAGTACGCAAATTTCCCTGAAATTGTTAAACAAAATTTCTTCATAATCAGACAGGAAGCCGAAAACTTTATAAGAACAAATAAAAAACTAATGTATGACGAGCAAGATATTAAATTTGAAGATATCTATAAAATCATAAAAAATAATTATAATTTAAATGAAACTCAGATTAATACCTTGATGAATCTCGAACTGAATACAGAAATCAAAAATATTATTCCAATTCAAAAAAATATTAATACATTAAAAGAACTTATTTTCAAAAACAATCGTGTAGTTTTGATATCTGATATGTACCATAGCGAAAAAACAATAAGAGTTTTTTTAAGCCACATTGATCCTATATTTGAAAATATAAAAATTTACGTTTCATCTGAATACAATAAAACAAAAACTTCCAGTGATCTGTACAATTATGTCAAAGAACAAGAAAATGTCGAATATGAAAATTGGACTCATTACGGTGATAATAATTATTCTGATATTAAAATGGCAAATTTTTTAGGCATAAAAACTGTATACACACCTAAAAATGATTTAAAAGGATACGAAGAGAGTTTACTTTTAAATAACGAAATCAGCGAAAGTAATTTTTATTCCCAAATGCTTGTAGGTACAGCTAAACTTACACGAACATTATCTGATTATAATGATAAAATCTTTGATTTTGGTTGCTCATATTCAGGTCCGTTATTATACAATTACGTACAATGGATAATAGAACAATCACTGTCCAGAGGGATTAAAACACTTTATTTTATTGCAAGAGACGGGTATATACCAAAACTCATAGCCGATGAGATTATAAAGTTAAAAAATCTTGATTTAAAAACAAAATATATCTACGGTTCTCGTGCAGCATGGAAAATTCCGTCAAAAAATACTGTCGAAACATATATAAACTGGATTCTCGATGAATTTCGCGGACTTTTTAGTATAGAATTCTTAGCTATGCGATTTAATATGTCGCCTCAAGAATTGGAAAACTTTATTGGAACAACCAAATATTCAAAAAAACGACTCCGAACTAAAAATATTGATGAGATAAAAAATATACTTTTAGAAAATCAAGAATTCAAAAATAGATTAATTAAAGATAATTATGAAAAAATACAACTTGCAAAAGAATATTTTAAACAGGAATTAAATTTTAATGAAAATGTAATTGCATTTGTGGATGTACAAGGTTCCGGACGAACTCAGGATTTAGTAGAAGATTTTATTCAAGAAATCTGTCAAAAACCAATTATTACATTTTATTTTTACCAAGACTACAACAGATGTAATTTGAATAAATCATTAAAACTTTGTTATTTTGCTACAAAAAATTTCTATAATTACGGTATTGAACTTTTGTGCAGAAACCTTGGCGGTCAAACTCTTGGTTATAAAAAATCCGACTCTTTAATTATACCGGAACTTGAAAATGTTAATAGCCAGAATTTAATTAACTGGGGTTTTGAAAAATATATACTTGGGATTTTGGCATTTACTAGAAATATGTATTTTGTTGAGACTTCAAATCAATTATCTTGTAATTCTTATGAAATAAGCAAACATTATTTTAGTTATTTTAATCACTCATTGGATAAAGAAACCGCTGATATAATTGGTGAAATTCCATACAAAATGATAGGTGATGAGAAAAATATTCAAAAAGGTGCACCGGTATATAATATTTTTGACTTCATAAAAATGTTTGTTTTTGGGAATAAAGGATTTAATAGTCACATGAATTTTGTTTCGCTCAAACGTTCAAATGAAAACTTTACTAAACTGCATGAATTTAATTGCAGACATAAAAATATTGTAAACTTCATAATAACATCTATTTTCTCAATAACAAATTCCGCAGACAAAACCCACAAAGAAATAACTATTTTAGGGATAAAAATAAGATTGAAACGTAAAAAATCATAACCCGAGAATAAATTTATTTACATTTGCACTCATATTAAGCATTGAAAAAATAGCTTCTTCATTGCGTTTTTTGGTGTTGACTTCTTCTTCCTCACTGACAGTATTTTTAGAATTGCTTTGATTGTCTACTTTTTGAACTTCTTTTTTACGTTCAATCGATTCAATAAGTCGTAAAGCCTCAGATTCCGAAGATACAGTGCTTGGATCAATTCCAAGAGCAATAAGTTTGCGGCGGGTTTGTTCGCTAAGCCTATCTTGTATTACAATAAAACCGGATAAACTTCCGATATTATTTATCGACATAAAATACACCTTTCTATTATTTTTTTAATGGTTTTAATCCCTAAGTCAACAATTATATTATCGGTACTTTTTGTGTAAACTTTAATTTAAAATTTACGCATGTTGTTTTAGCCCTATGTTTTTTGTAAAATAACCATGCGGTACTTTTAAAAAGGAGAGACTAATGAAAAAATCAATCAAAGATCTTGGCGATATCCAAGGTAAAAGAGCGTTAATCAGAGTTGACGTAAATGTTCCTCTTGACGCTGACAAAAACGTAACAGATGATACAAGAATCCAAGCAATTTTACCTACCGTAAAATTCTTAAAAGATAAAGGCGCAAAAATCATCCTTATGGCTCACTTAGGAAGACCAAAAGGTGAAAAAAATCCTGAATTTACATTAGCACCTGTTGCAAAATACATGTCTAAAGTTTTAGGTGAAGAAGTTATGTTCATCCCTAGTGTTGAAGAAGCAGCTGATTATGTTGCAAAACTTCAAGACGGACAAGTTGCATTGTTAGAAAACATCCGTTACTACAAAGCTGAAGAAGCTAAAGATGATGATATGACATTTGCACAAGAACTTGCAAAACTTGGTGATTTCTATGTAAACGACGCATTCGGTGCAGCTCACAGAAAACATACATCTACTGCAAAATTAGCTGAAATCCTTAAGCCTGCAGTTTCAGGTTTGTTAATGGAAAAAGAAATCAGATGCTTATCTCAAGCTCTTGATAACCCTGTAAGACCATTTACAGCAGTTGTAGGCGGCGCTAAAGTTTCATCTAAAATCGGTGTTTTAGAAAACTTAATCGATAAAGTTGATAACCTAATTATCGGCGGCGGTATGGCTTATACATTTGTAAAAGCTAACGGCGGTAAAATCGGTAACTCAATCTGTGAAAATGACCAAATTGATGTTGCTAAAGCTATCGAAGCTAAAGCTGCTGCTAAAGGCGTAAAACTTGTTATGGCAACTGACGTTTTAGTTACTGATGATTTTTCAGGTAACGGAACAAACAAATTCGTTAAAATCGATGAAATTCCAGACGGATTTGAAGGCGTTGATGCCGGTCCTGAATCAAGAAAAGCTTTCGCTGAAGTTCTTAAATCTTCAAAAACAATCTTGATGAACGGTCCTGTAGGTGCATTCGAAAACCCTGCATTTGCTGAAGGTACAAAAGCTGTATTAGAAGCTATTGTTGAAGCAACTAAAAATGGTGCAGTTTCTGTTATCGGCGGCGGAGATTCAGTTTCAGCAGCTAAAAAATTCTGCAAAGCTGAAGACTTTACTCACGTTTCAACAGGTGGCGGAGCTTCATTAGAATTCATCGAAGGTAAAGTATTACCTGGCGTTGCAGCTTTAGATGAAGTTTAAGGGTAAATTTATAATACCAATTATAAACAAAAAGACAGAACAATTTGTTCTGTCTTTTTTATATTCAGATTGACCCAAATATAATTTAATGATTTAATTAGTTTATGAATTATATATTCTATTTTTTAATAGTTTTTTCAATAATTATCGGAGCAATTAACGGTAAACTACAAGATGTGGTTAATGCAGTTATGTCTGGCGCTGAATTATCCGTAAAAGTAGCATTTTCATTAATTGGAATTATGGCATTCTGGCTCGGAATTATGAGGATTGCAGAAAAATCCGGTTTAATTGAATGGATTTCAAAACTTCTTCGCCCGATAACTAAAGTTTTATTTAACGAACTGCCGCCTGATTCTCCGGCAGTTGGCGATATCGCAATGAACTTTACAGCAAACGCATTCGGACTTGCAAATGCGGCTACACCATTCGGAATTCGTGCAATGGAAAATATGCAAGACGTAAATAAAGATAAAAAAACAGCAAGCAATTCCATGTGTTTATTTTTAGGGATGAATACAGCAGGTTTTCAACTTATTCCAACTACGGTTTTAGCTGTATTACTTGGAATAGGTTATAAAAATCCTACAGAAATTATAGCTCCGACACTTTTGGTTACATCAATTGCATTTATTTCTGCAATAGTTATGGCAAAATTTGCTCAATGGATATCAAATAAAAAGGAGGCTGAAAATGAATAACCTTCTTAATCTAATTTCTCTTTGGGCACTGCCTGCAATTCTAATAATAGTTTTGACATGCGGACTTGTTAAAAAAGTTCCTGTATATGAAGAGTTTACTGATGGCGCAAAAGACGGATTTAAAGTTGCGGTTAAAATTATCCCGTATCTTGTTGCTATAATTGTGGGGGTTTCAATGTTTAGAGCAAGCGGCGCAATTGATATGATTGCAAATTTTGCATCGCCTCTTCTAACAAAATTCAATATTCCATCAGATACTCTACCTCTAATGATTGTACGTTCTTTATCAGGCTCTGGTGCGCTTGGAATATTTTCTGATATCGCAAACTCAGCAGGACCTGATGCATATTCAACAAAACTTGCAGCAATAATGCTTGGAAGCAGTGAAACAACATTTTATGTGTTAGCCGTATATTTTGGAGCAGTTGGAATTACAAAAATAAGATATGCTTTAATTATCGGGCTTTTGGCTGATTTTATCGGGATTGCCGCAGCAGTTTTGGTGTGTAATTTGATGTTTGCATAGCATCAACCCAGCTTTGAGTATATTCATTTATTTCATTTTTTACAATTTCACGAACCACAATTGCGTAATTTATATTTATACAATCTATTTTTTCAATTTCTTCAACCTTGTAAGCTTTACCGCCGCAGTTAGGACAGAATTCAGCTTCCGGTACAACTTCACCGTTTCTGATTGTAGCACGCTCTTTTACACCACAGCAAGCACAACGGGTAATATACCAGTGATTTTCTATTAATTCTCCGCAATCCGGACAGTAACCAATATCTGTATCTAACGGTACTTTATTATGCTGACATTTTTTATTAAAATTAAAAAGCTCACTCCATTGCATAATATATTTATAATTAGTTTTTTTTATTAGTCAAGGAAACTACTTTGTAAACAAATGTAACAGAAAAACCCAACCTTGAAATCACAACTTTTCAAAATACTTTATATAACTAAGAGAGATTTAATAAGAAGAGGACAAAAGTTATGGCTATTTCAAATTTCCAAGAAAAGTTGTTATTTTACACACAACAAAAAAGCAGAATCAGTATGCAATTATCTGATGTTCAAATGAGACAATTATCAGCATCAAAAACAATTCAAACAAAACAGCAAGAATTCAATGCAAAATTAAGTGCATTGTATTACGATGAAGAATACGGTTATGGTACAGATGAATATTCAGAAATGTTACTACAGCTTCAAAGCGAACACGAATTTGAACTTGCAAGTATAAATTCTTGGGAATCACAACTCGATATTGAAAAAGAAAACTTAGAAACACAGTTAAATGAAATTCAATCTTATGAAAGTACATGGCAAAAATTACTTTCAGCTGCAATCAAAACAGATTTTGTATACGGCGGTATTGGCGGTAAATAATAGCATAACTTCTTATATATAAAAAAGGTGGAAATTGTTAATACAATTTCCACCTTTTAACTTTTAAATTATTTAAAACCTATGCTTTAGCACCTGATTTTGAAATAATTTCGTCTTCGATGTTTTTCGGAACTTGTTCGTAGCATTGGAATTCCATAGAGAATGTACCACGACCTTGAGTATTTGATCTCAAGTCTGTAGCATATCCGAACATGTTAGCCAACGGAACAAGAGCTCTAACGATAACGTTTCCGGTATTACCAAGAGGTTCTTGACCTTCAACACGACCGCGACGTCTTGAAATATCACCGATGATTGTACCTGTAAATTCGTCTGGAATTTCAACTTCAACTTTCATCATAGGTTCTAAGATACAAGGTTGAGCTTTTTTAGTACCTTCTTTAATAGCCATTGAACCAGCAATTTTGAACGCCATTTCAGAAGAGTCGACTTCGTGGTAAGATCCATCATAAAGTTCAACTTTAACGTCAATCATTGGATAACCTGCTAAGATACCGCCTTCAAGAGCTTCTTCCATACCTTTTCTAGCCGGTTCGATGTATTCTTTCGGAACAGCACCACCAACGATTTTGTTTTCGAATACGAATCCTGCATTTTCTTCAGCTGGAGAGATTCTAATTTTAACGTGACCGTATTGACCTTTACCACCTGATTGGCGAGCAAATTTAGAATCTTGATCAGCGTTTCCGCGAATTGTTTCACGGTAAGCAACTTGAGGTTTACCAATATTAGCTTCTACTTTGAATTCTCTCATCATACGGTCAACAATGATATCAAGGTGAAGTTCACCCATACCGGAAATGATTGTTTGACCGGTTTCTTCATCAGATTTAACACGGAATGACGGATCTTCTTCAGCAAGTTTTTGAAGAGCGATACCCATTTTATCTTGGTCAGCTTTTGTTTTTGGTTCAATAGCAACAGAGATAACCGGTTCAGGGAAAGTCATTCTTTCTAAGATGATAGGTGCTTTTTCATCACATAATGTATCACCTGTTGTTGTATCTTTTAAACCAACAGCAGCACAGATATCACCTGCGTATACTTCTGATTCTTCTTGACGTTGGTCAGCATACATACGAACCAATCTTGAAATACGTTCTTTTTTACCATTTGTTGAGTTAAGAACATAAGAACCTGATGTAATAACACCAGAATAAACTCTTAAGAATGTTAAACGTCCAACGAATGGGTCTGTCATAACTTTGAATGATAAAGCTGAGAACGGTTCAGAATCAGATGAATGTCTTTCAGTTTTTGTACCATCTTCTAATTCACCTTCAATAGCTTTAACATCAACCGGTGATGGCATATAATCAACAACGTTGTTCAACAATAATTGAACACCTTTGTTTTTAAATGCTGTACCGCAGCAAACAGGAACGATTTTGTTATCACAAACAGCTTTTCTTAATACTGCTTTTAATTCATTAACAGTAATTGATTCAGGATCTTCAAAGAATTTTTCCATTAAAGCGTCATCTTCAGATGCGATAGCTTCAACCATAGCATCACGGTATTCTTTAGCTTTTTCAGCTAATTCTGCCGGAATATCTTCTTCTTTAATATCAGTACCTAAATCGTTTGTATAAATTTCAGCTTTCATTGTCATTAAGTCAACTAAGCCTGTAAATTGATCTTCTGCACCGATAGGTAATTGAATAGGAACAGCGTTAGCACCTAGTCTGTTTTTGATTTGGTCAACTACACGATAGAAGTCTGCACCTGTTCTGTCCATTTTGTTAACAAAAACCATACGAGGAACTTCGTAACGGTTTGCTTGTCTCCAAACTGTTTCAGATTGAGATTGAACACCGCCAACCGCACAGAATACAGCTACAACACCATCAAGTACACGAAGTGAACGTTCAACTTCAATTGTAAAGTCAACGTGACCCGGGGTATCGATAATGTTGATTTGGTGATTTTTCCAAGAAGCAGTAACCGCAGCAGATTGAATTGTAATACCACGTTCTTTTTCTTGTTCCATAAAGTCAGTTACAGCTGCACCATCGTGAGTCTCACCAATTTTGTGAGTTTTACCTGTGTAAAACAAGATACGTTCTGTTGTAGTTGTTTTACCGGCATCGATGTGGGCTGCAATACCAATGTTTCTAATTTTTTCCAATGGAGTTTTTCTAGCCATTTTGTTTTTCCTTTTTCTATTTATATGTACATCGCTATTTTATATTTAGCCTCATTTTAATTATTCCATAAACATGATATTTTTCAAACGAATACAAGCTTTTTATGAAAGATTATTAATATTAGCAAAAATTATTTTTACAGACATTAAAACATTATGAAAATCATGCCGGAACACTCATATAATACTAGTTGCAGAAAATCTGTTTCATTTGGTTCAACCGACAGATATTACAAGACAGAAGCAGGAAAAGAAATCGGAAATAATACCTGGCTTTTCAGGGAAGATATTAGCTGGCATAATTTAGCTCAATTAGAGATTTCACACTTTCAACATAAAGACAAGGTTAATATCATTCAATTTGCAGCTTCTGACGGTTCGGAAGGTTATACTCAAATAATGTCGCTACTTGAAAATGCAAAAAGAAAAGAGGTAAATAAATTCTTCCCAATTCAGGCTTTTGATATAAACGAATTCATTATAAATAGAGCTAAAAGCGGCAAAATTTGTCTTGGAGAAAAAGATATTCAACATTTGCGCACAAATTCTATAAATATTCCAACGTATTTTGAACGTATGCCTTTTACATTCAATTTATCAGACAGAGAGCTTGAAACTTTAAGAAATCATCCTTATAAAATTATAGGTACAAGAAATGAATTCAAAGTTTCTGATATCTTAACAAGCAGAATTTCTTTTAAACAAGGTGATATGTTTGAGATTCTTCCCAAAATAAAAGATGATTCAAACACAATTATCTTATGCCGAAATATTTTAGGATATTTTTTCGAAGAACCAAATATAATAAATAACTTTGTAGAAACAATTTCAAAAGTGTTGAAAAAAGGAAGCTTATTTGTTATTGGAAAATTAGATACGGAGCTTCTAAAAATAGAAAAATTACTTAAAGATAACTCATTTATTAAAATCTCTAAAAATGTATTTTTAAAAGTAAAATAAAAAAGACCTCTTTATGAGGTCTTTTTCATTATAGTTAATTTAATTAAATTTCGATATCACCGTATTTTTTAAATAAATCAGCGGCAGCCTGTTGAGTTTGTTTTTTCAAAGCATCTTCTGCAGCGTCAGTGGTTCTTTGAAATATTGTCCACTCATCAAGTACTTTTGTAGCTGCTACTGCATTATCTAAACTGTTAGAAACATCTAAAGAATCATATGCTTTTAATGCTGCATCTTTACTAGCTAATCGCATAACAGTTTCACAAGCTTCGCCTTTTTTCTTACCGCCAACACCATCTGTGCCGTCCCAAGTCGATTTAATTGTTAAAAACTCATTATGCGGAACAGCTTTTCCACGAATATCTCCAATATAAGCATTTGCACAATAATTACCATTTACTCTATATCGCAACGGAGTAAATTCGCTTGTTCCTTTTACAACTTCTAAATCCCAATACTTAGTACCAGCAAGCTCTTCACCTGCTTTACCTAATCTTTCAATAACCTTTGCTCCTGCTGCTTCTAAATCTTTAGGAGAACATTTAATTTTAAGTGCCATACCAAAATTTGGAGATTGTACATTGTTTTTAACTTCCATTGGGTAAATTTCCTTCCTGCTTATTACACACATATACATTAAAGATAATAAAAATAAAATTTGCTGATTTTACAAACATTATTACGATTTATTAACATTTATTCTAAATACCGACAGATAAGCCTGCACAAAGATTTATAGATTGACCTGTAATTCCTTTAGCTTCATCTGCCATCAAATATTTAACAAGTCCCGCAACTTCTTCAGGTTTTACGAAGCGTCTTTGCGGTATACATTCAAGGATTTCATCTTCTGAGAATTCACTATCTTCAATTGAAGATTTCCCCAGTTCTGTATCAACCCATCCGGGATTAATTGTATTTACTGTAATGCCATATTGAGCAAGCTCTAATCCCGCAGCCTTTGAAAGTCCGATAAGTCCTGCCTTTGTTGAAGAATACAAACTTGCATGTGCTTCTCCCATTACTCCTGAAATTGAACCGATATTAATTATTCTTCCAAATCGCTGAGATTTCATATAAGGTACAGCACAATTCGTTAAATAAATCGGAGCTTTTAAATTCACTGCAATTATATGATTCAAGTCTGATAAACTAACTTCATCAATACATCCGTAAATATATTCTCCAGCATTATTTACAAGAACATCAATACTTCTTTCTTGTATAAATTCACCAAGTTTAACAAGCTCATCTTCATTTGCAAGGTCGCATACAAAATACCCTGCGTTGTCGAAACTTTTCAACGCTTCTTCATTTCTTCCGGTAACGTAAACCTGACCAACAGCTTTTAAATTCTCTGCTATTGCTCTGCCAATCCCCTTTGATGCACCTGTAACTAATATATTCATAATTATTTAGCTGTCTTTGTTATAATTTTTAAACTATCGTTTTTTAAAGAATCTAATGCATAAAGATGCATTTTTTCATATCGTGCTTTCAATTCTAACGAATCCAAAGCTTTTTGGTATACTTTATTAGCTGAAAACGGGTATTTTTTAGTTTGAGCCTGCGCCTCTATCCTGCTATATTCAACATCGCTAATACCGGATTGTTTAAGTTGTTTTTTGAGTTCAATCTGTAATTTTTTATCCTCATTAAGCTTTTTATGCCACCCGGACAAAGCAGAACCGACAGAAACAATTGATGCCGTTAAAAGTATTCCGCCAACAATTCTTCCTGCCTTCATAAATTCTCCTTACTTAACGATTCCAAACCCTATTAAAAATGTACAAATAATAAATACAGCACATACAATTCCGGTTAATTTATTCAACCCTTTTTCCGCGCTTTTTTGAGAAGCAAAAACGTGAGATGCTCCGCCAATCCCGCCGATTCCGTCACCTTTTGGCGAATGAAGCAGAATCAAGATAATCAATAATACAGCTGCAGCAGTTGAAATTGCCCATAATATATTTACCATTATTTAATTTTCTCCTTTTTTATGAAATGTGCTCTTTTTGAGTTTAATTCAATATTTTCAAAAGTATATAGCCTTGCCGGGCGTTTTGAAGATGACTTTGTATACTCATCGAGCTCAATTAAACCATCTGTACATAAAGCTTTTTTCCTGAAATTACGTTTATCCAATTTCTTATCCATAATAAGTTCATAAGCTTTTTGCATTTCTGTTAGCGTGAATTTTTCCGGTAAAAGCTGGTAAGCAACCGGACATAATTCAAGTCTTTCTCTTGTTCTTTTTATTGAATACTGAATGATTTCCTTGTGGTCGTATCCTAAAGGCGGAAGGTCCTCGATTTTGTGCCATGCAAGTTCAGGAGATGAAGCGATTGTGATATCCTCAGAACGCACAAGGGCAAAATATGCACAGGTAATTACACGGGCATTAGGGTGACGAAGCGGATCACCAAATGTATAAAGCTGTTCAAGATAAATATTATCTACATCTGTTTTTTCTTTCAAAACACGTAATGCAGCTTCATCAAGATTTTCTGATAATCTGATATATCCCCCCGGAATCGCCCACTTACCTTTGAACGGTTCTGTAGTACGTTTTACCAATAATACCTGAATATTGTTATTCTTAATAGTTAAAATTACTACGTCGACTGTAATCTCGTGTGTTTTTGTTACGCTGAACATTTAGTATAACCTTTTTATCCTTCTTCTATATTTATATAATAAACATACTTAATACAATTAATCAATGTGTTAAAACTTTTAATATTTGTTTACAAACGTATGAAAAGTATGCAATTATTATATACTTTTTATCTTTATATTAATAAGGATACTAAAAGAGATACGTATGTTTTATTTCACACCGCCACATATGCATCAATGCTTTTCAAACCCGTTTGGAGCAACGATGCTAAATCCAAAAATTAACTTCTGCTTAGGAATGGCAGCAGCCACATCTCCTATGTCTATGTATGGAGTACCTTTTGGCGGTTCATTATTTATGCCATACAGTAGTAGTATGATGGGCTTTAACAGTTATCATATGATGCCTGCGATGCCAACATTTGGATTTGGATTCAATAATACAAATAATCTTACAGGTTTTAACACACTTAACAACAATTACAACTTTAATTCATTTGCACCTGTTAATAATTTCGGAACTGACTTAAATTCATACATGGCATTATTAACCAAACAAATGCAATCATCATTTAAAATGCCGAATTTTAGTTTTAACCCATACTTAGGTGCCGCAACAAATAACAGTAATGACATTAATGATATAGACCCGAATGAACCACAGGGTGTAAAACTTAATAAAGACAAATCCAAATACGGACCTGAATTTTTAGCAAAAGTTAAACAAATTGCTAAAAAAATCAATTGTAATTATAGAGATTTACTTGCTGTAATGAACTCTGAATCCGGAATTGATGCTCAGGCTAAAAACTCTAACGGTTCAGCTACAGGACTTATTCAGTTTATAGAATCAACCGCGCGTACATTAGGTACAACAACAGCTGCGTTAAGAAACATGAGCCCGATTCAACAGCTTGATTATGTTGAAAAATACTTTATTATAAATAAAACAACAGCCGGTTTCAGTGCATCTGATAAATTATCAGCAGGAGATTTATATGCTTTAGTATTCCTACCGGCAAGAGCAAAACGCGAAATACTAACTACATCAGACGAAAATTTTTATAATGCAAATAAAGCACTTGATAAAAACAATGATGGCAAAATAACAAAAGATGAACTTGCCCAACGCGTTCAATCCCATTACGTAAGTGATAGTACATTTTTAGCGTAGACAATATTACATTTTAATTACAAAAAGTACATAATTTCTTGAAGTCTGCAATTGTTTCGTGTACCTTATCTTATGTAAGTTATTTTTTAGAAAGGGAAAAATGGATAAGGGATATATAGAGAACGGCTTTATTGTTGACTTAACCGGTGCCAAAAAAACTTCTGAAGTTATTTATGAAATCTCCAGAATTCTTGACATGCCGGAATCAAAACAAAAGCATATCTGCCTGAAACTTGGTTCTGTTGACCTTACTCAGGCTGAATTAACAAGCGTAAAAGCTTTAGTTGAACTTATGGAATCCCGCCTTGGATTTATCAGCACAAGTTCAACCGTAACACTTGAATCTGCAACAGCTTTAGGAATTAAAATTTCAGAATTCACAACAAAAGTTGAAGCACCTGATTTTGAAGCACCGGAATCAACTCCGGATGTTTCTAATGCATTGGATAACATCTTTGGAGAAGAACAAAAACCAGCTCCGATAAACGATGAAAAAGAAATTTTTCCTGTATTGCAACACGATGAAATAATCGCAGAACAAGTAACAGAACAAGAAATTAAAGAACAATCAGATGAAGATATCGCGGCTTTAAAAAATGAAGCTGAAAATCTTCCAACACTTTATATAAGAAAAACAATACGTTCAGGTCAAAGTATTTCATCAGACGGAAACATAATTGTTATTGGTGATGTTAACCCCGGTTCTGAAATTATCGCTAAAGGTGATATTACTGTTTGGGGTATCTTAGGCGGAATTGCACACGCAGGTTCTGACGGCAACAATTACGCAAGAATCCGCGCACTTAAACTTAACCCTGTTCAAATCAGAATCGGAGAAGTTTTCGCTCGCAGACCGGATACAATTAACCTGCCTTATATTCAAAAATCAAGTGAATACATTCCTGAAGAAGCATTCACTCACAAAGGCAGTATTGTAATAAGAAAAATACACGAAGAAAATTAAGGAGATATAAATGACTGGTAGAGTAATAGTAATTACATCCGGAAAAGGCGGAGTTGGTAAAACAACTACTAATGCCAATATCGGTACAGCTCTTGCCAGAGCAGGTAACAAGGTTGTTATGATTGATACAGACCTTGGTTTAAGAAACTTAGACCTGCTTCTGGGATTAGAAAACAGAATTGTTTACACAATTGTTGACGTTGTGGAAGAACGCTGTAAACTAAAACAAGCACTGGTTAAAGATAAGAAAAACCCTAACCTTTGCCTTCTTGCAGCTGCTCAAACAAGAGATAAAACCGCAGTAACAGAAGAACAACTTAAAGAGATTTGCGACAAACTTAAAAAAGATTTCGATTTCATTTTGGTTGACTGTCCTGCAGGTATTGAACAAGGTTTCCAAAACGCAGTAGCAGGCGCTACAGAAGCAATCGTTGTTACAACTCCTGAAATGTCAGCAGTTCGTGACGCGGATAGAATTATCGGACTTTTGGAAGCTAAAGAAGAAATTAAATCTTATAAACTGCTTTTAAACAGAGTTAGACCTAACTTAATCAAATCTAACGACATGATGAGCGTTGAAGATGTTGTTGAAATCCTTTCAGCAGAACTAATCGGTATAATCCCTGAAGATACAGGAATTATCACATCAACAAACAAAGGTGAACCAATCGTTAATGATGAAAAATCACTAGCTGGTACTGCCTATAGAAATGTAGCAAAAAGAATTATGGGCGAAGAAGTTCCGTTCATTGACCTTGAAGAAGCAACAAGCGTTGTAGCTAAGGTTAAGAAATTCTTCTCAAACCTGATTGGTAAGGAGAAGTAAGATGAGCGAAAATATTTTAAAAGAATTATGTAATAGAGTTTTGAGCCTGTTTAAACAAACAGAATCAAAAGAAGAAAATGCAAAAGAAGTAGCTTGCAACAGACTGCGTGTAGTTTTAATGCAAGACAGAACGAACCTTACACCGGAACTTTTACAACGTATGAGACGCGAACTTGTTGAGCTTCTATCAAAATACGTTGAGATGGATAAAGATGCACTTGAATTGAACTTCGACCAAGAAGGCGATCAAATGGCATTAATGCTTTCAATCCCTGTAATCAGAGCAAAAGATGAAGCAGAAATCGAAGAAGCATTGAAAACCGAAGAAGTTGATAATGAAACTGAAGACGAGGAAGATTCTGACTCAGAAGAGGAAATAAGTGAAGAAAACTTCGAAGAGGATGAAGCCTCAGAAGAAGAAGTAAATGAAGAAATAATCGAAAAAAACGATGAAAATCTTCAAGAAGACGAAGCAACCGAAGAAAATAAATAATTAAATATTTATAAGAAAGAAAATGGGCGGATTGAAAATCCGCCCATTATAGTATTACATTTATCATCATTCTGACGAAAGTCAGAATCTAATATCGAAATCTTACTCAAAATCAAATAAATCTCTAGGATGAACCCCCAATGTATCTGCTAACAATTTTACTTTTGAAACAGTTAAATCTGTTTTTGCAATTTCTATCAAACTAACCATTGAACGGGAAATCCCTTCTGATGCTAAATCATCCTGCGTAAAGCCTTTTTCTTTCCTCAGACGTTTCAAATTTTTTGCAAATTTTTGTAAATAATCCTTGTTCATTTTTAAATTGTTTGCTACACTAGCAATTAATACAACTAGTGTCACTAGCAAAAGGAGAATTAAGGTTATGTATATATCAAATGACAGGTGTAAATATTTATTCCCTCGCCCCTTGCAGGAGAGTGTTAGGAAGAGGGGATTTACATTAGCAGAAGTATTAATCACCCTTGGAATAATCGGTGTTGTTGCAGCTATGACTATTCCGACATTGAATAATCACCTGCGCGGGAAAAAACTTGAATCGCAATTCAAAAAGACATACTCAGAACTCAACCAAGCCGCAAGAGGTTTTTATGCTGATAATGATATGCCGTTCAGAGATTTTCAGGATTCGGTATACGATGGTTCTTCCTGGAATTCCAATAACTCAATGGAAAAATTCATGTCTTATTATAAAGGAGTTACTACTAACACTACCTGGACTTATCGTACATTCGATCAAATACATAAAATTAAAAACTTAAACTTAAATAACCAAGAAGTGACACAATGGCCGTGTGATCAATCTAATGTATTTATTGATATAGTTGGACGTACATATACGATGGATGATAATGCAGGCTATCAAAATCTTTCATACGGACCTAAAATTTGTGTCGACATAAATGGGGTAAATAAACCAAATAAATGGGGCGTTGACAGATTTGTATTTGTATTTACCGAAAATAACAGCATTGTTCCGTATACTGGAGCAGTATGGAATACTTTGAGCTCAAAACAACTAACAAATGAAAAAGAAATTGCAAAATATTGTAGCACAGAAAACGAAAATGTATCTCATACCTGTGGATATTTTGCATTAAACAATAAAAGTCCCGACGGGAAAGGCAACTACTGGTACGATTTCCTAAAAGGAAAATAGTCCTCGACCGTACGCATTATGCTACCAACTATTTCCAAGTCATTTTAACAGTTCAGTTTAGCAGTGACAAATACATTTACCCTCTGTCATGCTGGTGAGTAAAGAATCTCATTACTAATACCACATTATATTATATATTGCCGGTTGAACTGTTTCTATCATCTTCAAGCTGTTTAATATCAATATTTGAGCTGTCCTCATCTGTGTAATTATTGATTGCAGGAACATCAATTTCGACATTTACATCAGCATCTACCATTTCAATATCATTTTTATCAAATTCTTTTGTCTTACCGTCTTCAAGCTTAACGGCAACTTTTCCGCTCATAAATTGAAGATAACAAACCTTACCTAAACCTTCGGTTGTCATAACAGAAGATCCGATTGGAGGCATACCTTTAGCAGCATCAATATAATTTGAATATTCATATGTCAAACAGCATAAAAGTCTTCCGCAAGTACCTGAAATTTTACCCGGTGCTATTGGCATACCTTGATCTTTTGCAAGTTTTACGTTAATTGTCGCAAATTTTCGTAAAAAACTTGAACAGCAAAACGGCTGACCACAAATTCCAACACCTTCTAGTATTGAGGTTTCATCACGCACACCGATATGGCGAAGATCAATTCTTACTCTTGTAAATGTTTGCGTTAAATCTTTCAAAAGTGCCCTAAAATCAACTCTTTCCGGCGCTGTATAATAAAAAGTAATCTTACGTCTGTCAAAAGTTATACGACACTGAACAAGATTCATATTAAGCTTATGCTGTTTTACAAGAGCCTGACATTTAAAATACGCTTCAACTTCCTCTTTTTTAATTTCATCAAGTGTCTGTAAGTCTCGCTGAGATAAGGTTCTTATCACAGAAAACGGTTCAGGTTTGTTTTTAGCGTTTTGCCAGAGTTTTTCAATTTCTGAGTTTACTAAAAAAACCTTTAATGCCTCTTCACCTTTTTCAGTTCTTACAACAACCATCTGTCCGTCTTCGAGTTTAATCGTTTCCGGAACATTTAGAGGATAATATGTATTTTTCAAATATCTTACGGCAAATTTCATTATACGTATCTTTCTTCTTCTTTCAGTTTTCTATTCATAAGTTTTGACAAAAGTTCTTCCGGTGTAATATCTGTATAAACAGCTTCATAAATCGCGCTTGACACAGGAACTTCAATATCAAGTTTTTGAGCAAGTTCGCAGATTGCTTTTGAAGTTTTAACTCCTTCTGCAACAGAACCCAACTCAGCTAAAATATCGTTAATTTTTTTACCTTTTGCAAGCATAGAACCGACTGTGTAATTTCTAGACATCGGAGAAGAACAAGTTGCAATCAAATCGCCCATACCTGAAAGACCGTATAAAGTAGAAGGATTTGCACCAAGTTGTAAACTTACTCGAACAATTTCAGCCATTCCGCGGGTCAAAAGAGAGCCTGAGCAGTTATCCCCTAACCCCATTGTATGTGCAAAACCTGAAGCAATAGCAATTACATTTTTCAAACTTCCGCCAAGCTCAACCCCAATTACATCTGTATTTGTATAAAGTCTGAATTTATTCGGCACATTACAAGCTTTTTGTACAAATTGTGCGGTTTCAATATCTTCGCATGCAACACATGCTGCTGTAGGCTTACCTTGAAGAACTTCTTTTGCAAGTGTCGGCCCTGACAAAATTGCTAATTTTTGTTCAGGAAGAACATCTTTAATTACTTCTGACATTCTCATCAATGAGGGTAATTCAATACCTTTTGATGCATTAACAAGAATTTGTTCAGACTTGATTCCTGCAGCTTTTAAGTTTTCGCATACATCACGTGTTCCTGATGTTGCAACAACCGATAAAATAATATCAGCATCTTTTATTGCCTCTGTAAGGCTTGAAGTAATCTCAACCTTAGAATCTAATTGGACTTCTAACGGTTTTGAACAGTGTTTATTTTGGATTAAATCTTCTGTTAAATCCTGCGCTCTGCCCCAAACTGTAATATCTTCAAAATTATCTGTTAAAAGCCACGCTAAAGTAAGCCCCCAACATCCTGCTCCAAGTACTGTTAATTTCATTACTTCCCGCCTTCCTCTATACCGCTGTTTCCTCAGGCTTGATTATCTTACGAAGAACCCCGCCGTGTTTTCTTAGTTCTAATCTTGCCTTGTCGGCATCTGTTTTCATTTTTATTATAATAATAGCTGTTTTAATTTCCCAGTCACATTTTAAAAGTGCTGCTAAAGCTTCGCTATGGGTAACTTCTGCGATTTGAGAAACAATTCTGATTGCGCGGTCTTTTAATTTTTCATTAACCGCTTTTAAATCAATCATAAAGTTTTCATAGGTTTTTCCGATTTTAATCATCGCACCTGTTGATAACATATTTAAAATCATTTTCTGTGCAGTTCCGGCTTTTAATCGGCTTGATCCTGCGATAACTTCCGGACCTACTTCTGCACATATTACGTGCCCTGCATCTTGTGCTATAGCCCCGTGCGAATTACAAGTTACAGCAATTGTTGCGGCACCGGCTTCATCAGCTTGTTCCAAAACACCAAGCAAATATTTCGGATTACCGCTTGCAGAAATAACTACACAAACATCTTTATCTGTTAAAATTTTTGCATCTTCTTTTCCGGCAGAAAAACTATCTTCAGCACCTTCTACTGCGTTAAGTATTGCACCGTTTCCGCCTGCGATAATTCCCTGAACCATTGAAGGTTCAACACTAAAAGTCGGAGGACACTCAGAAGCATCTAAAATTCCAAGCCTGCCTGATGTTCCTGCACCGAAATAAAATAACCTTCCGCCTTTTAAAAACGCTTTTGCAATCATATCGATTGCAGATGCAATATTTGCGGCTTCATCACCGACAACTTTTGCAACTATCAAATCTTCTTCGTTCATTTTACGAACCATATCAATAGTTGATAAAAGATCGATATCCTTTGTATTTTCATTCCTGTACTCGGTAATTGCTTCTGTCATCTCCAACTCCTTTCCAAAACCTTATTAAGGTTTTACTACACTAATTTAACGAGATTTGCCATTTCGATTGCAGCTTTAGCGGCATCAGAACCTTTATTACCGGCTTTTGTTCCGGCACGTTCGATTGCCTGTTCAATATTATCAGTTGTTAAGACACCAAAGATTACAGGAACACCTGTTTGAAGACTTACCTGTGCAACACCTTTTGAAACTTCGGCACAAACATAATCATAATGAGATGTTGACCCTTTAATCACAGCACCAAGAGTGATTACTGCATTATACCTGCCTGATTTTGCGCATTTTTGAGCAATTACAGGAATTTCAAAAGCTCCCGGAACTTTAACCACATCAATATTATCAGGATTAACACCGTGACGTTTTAGTTCATCTACAGCGCCATCCAATAATTTTGAACCGATAAAATCATTAAATCTTGCAATAATTATACAAAATTTATCATCAGTTGTTGTAGTTAATTGTCCTTCGAAAGTTTTCATTTATACCTGCTCCTTAAAAATATCCTTCTATGCGTATATTTTACTATACAGAAGGTTATTTTACAAGGACAGAGCCGAAAATCTTATAAAAAATATATAAAGCAACAAGGATTAACAAAACCCCGCTGACTTTCATAATGGCTTCGGAGACTTTATAGAAGTTTTCGTTTGCTTTAAGTTTTGAAGTCAAAAATCCTGCAATTACTAAAATCAATCCCTGCCCTATAGAAAACAGGAACAACATTACAACTGCCTGACTAATTTTTGCTGACATTGAAGCAAATGCCATAATACTTGCTAAGATAGGGGTTGAACAAGGTGTTCCGATAAGCGCAAATACAGCACCTAAAATTAAAGGATATAAAAAGTCGTTATTAACTTTATTTTGCGGAATTTCTTTAATAATAACAGGTAAATCAAAATCAATTACACCAAGAATCTTAAGCCCCATAATCATTACAACAGATGCTACAATCAAGGCAAAGTAAGGGTTTCCGACAAACATTTTGCCGGTAAATGCGCAAATTCCGCCAATAATTGCAAATACAAGCCCAGAACCGATTACAAATATAATCATTTGTAAAAGGGTTCTCATAGGTTTGGCATCCGAATACCCGCCGATATATCCGATAATTAACGGCAACATAGATAATGAGCAAGGAGAAATTGACGAAATTAAACCACCCAAAAATGATGCCAAAAATAAAATATAAATACTTGATTGGTTAGTGAACAGTTGTGTTAAATTTTCCATTATTTAAGTCCTTTAATGCACTCATCCATTTCTTCTGCCGGTACAGCTCCTTCAATACGTCTTGCTTGAGTTCCGTCAGAATTCAACATAATAACTGTTGGTACTAATGTTACATTATATTTTTTAATAAGTGCATTTTTCATATCATTACGGCTATCAACAACGATTTCGGTATAAACAATTTTATCACCGTATTTAGGCATAATTTCTTTAAAAACTTTTTCAACTTCTTTACATTCAAGACACATAGTTGAAGAAAATTTAATAATCTGAGGTTTTCCGCCCGCTTCAGCTATAACAGATGTATCACGATTAAATGTTAAACCGAAAAAAGCAAGTAACGGTAAAAATAATATAGCTAAAATTGTAATAAGTGATTTTTTGTTCATAAAAATACTCCTTCTTCTTTTAATACCATATTATTACAAACAAGCAAAATTTTTTGCAATACCCTATCGGACAATGATGATATAAGGTTTTACCCCCGATGGATGATTTCAAATGAACAAATTAATAGTTTAATCGTTATATATACGGATTATGAGGATTTTAATGCATAAATTTGCAAAAGCAATATTAAGTATAATTTTAGCTCTATCATTGAATTCACCGGTGTTTGCATTGGAAGATATTAAAGTTGAGCAGGGTTCAATCCTATCTCTAAATGACTGTATAACTATAGCACTGAACAACAATCCGAATATTAAAAACGCCCAATATAATTACGGAATTTCAAAAGCTAATGTAAATATCGCACGTTCGGAATTCTTCCCGACAATAGGAATCGGAACAGGTTATAATCTGGGTAACACAAATACAAAATACTACACCCAAGGCACAAATACTTATAATGTTCAAGCCCAGTTAAACCAATTATTGTGGAATTTTGGCAGAACAAACGCAAATATTAAAATGCAAAAATTCTACCTGATTGCAGATCAATATTATTTTGACAACACCGTCAGAGAAACTACTTTTAACGTTAAACAAAAGTATTATGAAGTTCTTGCTGCCCGCGCAACAGTTAAAATAAACGAAGCATATGTTGATATTAATGAACGAAATTACTTAAGAACAAAAGCCTATTTTGACGAAGGAATTAAATCAAAAATCGACCTTGTAAACGCCGAAGTAACCCTGAGCGATTCTAAAATTACACTAATACAATCCCAAAAAGCATACAAAAATTCTCTGGTAAACTTAAACAATGCAATGTATCTTGCAAATGCACCGGCTTATTCTATCGAAAGTACTGAAGAATTTAATATTCAGGATAATGTTGCGCCGGTAGACTTAACAAAAATAACAAAATCTTCAGAAATAAATGTTAACCATATTCCTGCAAATGTAGAAGATGCAAAACTTATCACATCGGTTGAAAAGCTTGAAGTTCTTACAGATTACAAGATGTCAGAATTTCCGTATTCGTTTGAAGAATGTATAAAAATGGCTTACAAAAACAGAGCTGATCTAAAAGCTTACAATTCAACTCTTGATGCTGTTAAAGAAAATCTTTTATTAACCAAAAGAAATTACTATCCAGAATTGTCAGCTACAGCAGGCTACGGATTTCGTGACACAAACCGCACAAACTCACTAACCCTTGGATTTAATATTTCAAGCTCAGTTAACATAATGAACCAAAAATCAAGAGTTGATGCAGCTAAATTTCAGGTAAATATCGCCGAAAATTCACTAAACCAACTTAATCAAGATATATATTTTGAAGTTCAAAACGCTTACATAAATATGATTGAACTTGAAAAACAAATTCCGCTTTTAGCGGTTAAAGTCCGCCAAACCTTAGAAAACTTTGAACTTGCCGAAGGCAGATACTATGTCGGTTTAGGGGATTATATTCAATTGCAGGATGCAAAAGTAAACTACAACAATGCTCAATGTTCTTACATTGAAACAATCTATAAGTACAACGTAGCAAGAGCAAATTTAGAAAGTGTAATCTCACTTCCGCAAGAAGTTACCATAACCTTAGAAGGAAAATAAAATGGATTTACAAGAAATCAAAACAAAATACTTAAAAAAACGCTTTATAATCCCCGGGGTAATTGTATTGGCATTAGGCGGAATTTGTGCAGCAAATTTCAACGCCAACAAAATTACTTACCAGACAGAAAAGCTCAAAAAATGTACAATCACAGATATAGTTGAAGCATCAGGTACAATTAACCCCGTAAACATTGTCAGCGTAGGTTCAACAGTATCAGGGCTTATGAAAGAAATCTATGTCGATTTTAACGCGGAAGTCAAAAAAGGTCAGATGCTGGCGCAAATCGACCCTGCAAACTTTCAGGCAGCAGTAGATCAAAATACAGCACAAATCAACAATGCACAGGCAAATTTAGCAAAACTTAACGCCCAGCTTATAATGGCTGAAAAAACTTACAATCGTTACAAAAATCTTTATGCAAAAAACTTTATAGCCAGAAGCGAACTTGATCAGGCAGAAAGCGACTACCTTGCCCAAAAAGCCGCAATAGGAGCTCAAAGAGCATCAATCGCTCAAGCACGCGCAAGCTACAACACTGCAATGACAAACCTCGGATATACAAAAATCATTGCACCTGTTGACGGAACAATAATATCACGTGATATTGACGTAGGTCAGCCGGTTGCAGCAAGCTTCCAGGCTCCTGAACTTTTCAAAATCGCACAAGACTTAACCAAAATGCAAATTGAAGTTAACGTTTCAGAAGCCGATATCGGAAGAGTAAAAGAAGGACAAGAAGTTGAATACAATCTTGACGGATATCCGGACAGCACCTTTTATGGAAAAGTAACACAAGTACGACTTGATTCTACAACAACATCTAACGTTGTAACCTATACCGTAATTGTCAGCGTTAACAATGAAGACCTGAAACTTAAACCAGGAATGACCGCTAATGTTTCAATCATCACAAAGCGCAGTAATGACGTAATGTGCACACCAAGCATTGCACTAAAATACACACCGGAAACAGACGGACAAAAATACCAAAACCGCGGAATTTGGATTCTTGATAACGGAAAGCCATTAAGAGTTGATATTAAAGAAGGCGCAAGTGATGACACAAACGTTGAAATAATTTCCAAAAAACTTAAACTCGGCGATGAAGTAATTATAAGTTCATCAAGCAAAAAATCACAAGCAAAAACAATGAATACAGGTAAACGCCGTGGCGGACCTCCGGGAATGTTCAGGGGGTAAGGGGTAAATGAACTACCAATTATTTCCAAGTCATTTCAATAGTTTTAGGCACAAAGAATATATGAACTTAATCGAAGTAAAAAATGCAATAAAAACATACCAAACCGGTGAAGATTCGTTTAACGCTTTAAACGATGTATCTTTAACGATAAAAAAAGGTGAATTTACTGCGATTATGGGCACATCAGGTTCAGGGAAATCAACATTTATGAATATGCTCGGAACTCTTGACAAACCTACATCCGGAAGCTATTTCCTTGACGGAGAAGATATGTTGAATCTTGATAATAACCGTCTTGCAATGGTCAGATGTGAAAAAATCGGATTTATTTTTCAAGGATTTAACCTGATTTCAAGAACATCCGCAATTGATAATGTATGCCTTCCAATGATTTATAAAGGTGTACCTGAAGAAGAAAGAATTGAGCGCGCCAGATGGGCGCTTAATATTGTAGGACTAAAAAACCGGGAAGACCATATGCCAAACCAGATGTCAGGCGGGCAGCAGCAGCGTGTTGCAATCGCACGGGCTATAGTTAACGATGCACCATTAATCTTAGCTGACGAACCGACCGGAAACTTAGACACAAAAACAAGTATTGAGGTGATGGAATTTTTTGTACGTCTCAATGAAGAAATGGGAAAAACAATAGTACTTGTAACCCACGAACCTGATATTGCAGAGTATACAAAACGAATTGTAAAATTCAAAGACGGAAACATCGTTCTGGATGAAGCTAAAGAAAAATGGCTTGCACACCGCACAAGGGAGACATAAATGCTCGATTTTAAATCAATATTAAAAATGGCAACAGTGTCATTAAAAATAAACAAAATGCGTTCAATTCTGACAAGTTTAGGCATAATTATCGGAGTAAGCGCCGTGATTATAATGCTTGCAGTAGGCTCAGGCGCAAGCAAAAAAATTGCCAAAGATATGGAATCAATGGGAAGCAATCTGCTTATGATACGTTCAGCATCCGCAAAATCCGGCGGAGTAAGAATGGGTTCAGGAACCCGTCCGACATTAACAATGAAAGATGCCGAAGCCATTGAAGCCAAATGCCGAGGAATCTTAGCACTTGCTCCGTATTCATCCGAAGCAAAACAACTAACTTACGGAAATCAAAATTGGTCCACATCTGTTGGCGGAACTACAATGCCTTATTTTATGATAAGAAACTATGAAATTGAATCAGGCAGAGGTTTTTTACCTGAAGATAACAAAAACAGCACCAAAGTCACTATAATCGGACAAACCGTATCAACAGAGCTTTTCGGCGATGTTGATCCGATAGGAAAAACAGTAAGAATCGGTAACGTACCATTCAAAGTTGTCGGACTTTTAAAGAAAAAAGGTTCAAGCGGAATGGGACAAGATCAGGATGATATGGTCTTTATACCTATTACAACAGCCCAAAGAAAAGTTTTTGGAACAAATTTTCCGGGAACTGTAAATATGATTGCCGTAAAAGCCCAAAATGATGAAGTAATAAATATAGCTCAAGAAGATATAACAGAACTTTTACACCACCGTCATAACATTGGAAAAAATCAGGAAAATGATTTTGAAATCCGAAATCTTGCAGAAATGCAGGAAACAATAAAATCTGCAACAAAAACTATGTCACTTTTACTTGGTGCAATCGCAAGTGTTTCATTGATTGTCGGCGGAATCGGGATTATGAATATTATGTTAGTTTCTGTAACCGAAAGAACCAAAGAAATCGGGATTCGTATGGCAATAGGCGCAAAAGCTTCAGATATCAGAATACAGTTTTTGATAGAATCCTTCTTACTATCAATGATAGGCGGACTTATCGGTGTATTTATCGGAGTTTCTGGGGCACTTTTAATGCAAAAGTTTGGCGGAATGAATGTTGCAATAACACTTGAATCCATTCTGCTTTCGATGGGATTTTCAGCCGCAATCGGAATAGGATTCGGATACTATCCTGCATATAAAGCTTCTTTGCTTAACCCGATTGATGCCCTGCGTTATGAGTAAGATTCAGCTTTAGCTAAAAATTCTAGAAGACTGACTATTTTCGTTTTCCCGCCTGTCAAAAACAGTCCCTGTTTTAAACCTAAAACACAAGCCGGACAAGTTGTAATAACATAATCTGCGCCGGTTTGAACAATATTTTTCGCCTTTTGTTTTGATAATTCCATTGATAATTTTCGGTTTTTAAGAGCAAAACTTCCGGAAAAACCACAGCAATCATCATAGTTTTCCATTTTTATATATTCTACATTTTCACAATTTGCCAAAATTTGTTCAAAAAAAGAATCATCAGCCAAATGACAAGGTTTATGAAACGTCACTTTAACAGGCTTTTTAAACCGAAATTTCAGTCCCTTATCAGCAATCAATTCCCCCCAGTTAACAACATTTAATACATTTTCCCCGCAATCCAAAATTTTTGGATAATCGTGTAAAGTACTTTCACAGCTTGCACAATCTGTAACAAGGTAATCATAGTCAATATCCAAGAGTTTTAAATTATGTTCAGCCGCCTGAATAAAGCGTTCCATATTACCTTCTGACAAAAACGGTATACCGCAGCAGTCAAAATCAGGTTCGATGATTTCAAAAGGTACGTTTTTAAATATTTTGTTCAAATAATTATCAGTTTGAGGGCAAATTTTATTCACACAACCTTTAAAATAAACAACTTTTTGCACTGGTTTTTTATGAGATTTTTCGGGGCGAAACGGGGCAGAAACAAGCGCACCAAGCTGCAAAAACAATCCAAAAACATACTTGCTTTCAAGAAAATTTATAAACTTACCCCATAAAGTATTTTTCATATATTCATATTTTGCAGTCGCCAAAATCTGACAAATATCAATACCGCTTGGGCAAAAAATCTTACACTTGCCGCACTTTAGACACATATCAATGTATTTGTTGATATTTTTTGAAAGCGTTAAATCACCTTTTGTAACCCCGTGAAGCATAATAAACTTGCCTTTACTTGCAACACAATCATTAGGGTTAAGTTTAAAAAGCGGACAAACAGACTCACAAAGCCCGCATTTTGAACATTTATTTAAATCGCTTTCAAAATCTTTTAAATACTTCATACTAAGATTTTAGCACGAATAAACCAACTCCGGCATTGTCAACATTTACCCATGGTTTTGAACAATGGAGATGACTTGAAAATAACCGGTAACAACATTTACCCCTTTACACCTACCAGCCTGTGCAATCAAAGATTGCTACACTGCATTCACATCTTACGCACTAAAAGTGCATGTCAAAGCTAGGATTTCTGCCATTAATCTTTTCATCTTCCATACGCATAGCAGAACCTATTGTAAAATTCTGGGCATTTGTTCTGTTAATCTCAAACGCCACATCACCATTAAATACACCTTCGTTTTCTTCTAAAAATTCAAACAACGGAGCAGCCGGAGCTTTCACAAGTTCTTCTAAAGTTTCCCCTGCCTGCTGTAATGTTCTTTCAGGAACTCTTACATTCATACCGAAAGGTTTATATGGTCTGTTAAACATGAAATTTGAATCTGACATAACTTTGCCCTTTTTTAACTAAGATTACTTATGTTATCGGCATTTTTTTTGAAAAATTTAGTATTTTAAGGATTTTTGTTAAAATTTGTAAACCTACATAGCAATTTTTCACCATCAAAATACTTTATATATATGTAAGGGAAATTTTTGGGGAATACTATGGCACCAATAAACGGTATATTTTCTATAAATCCGAATACAGCAATAAACGCAGGACGCGGAGCTAAAAAAGTTCAAGCACAAAATGTTTCAAACCCGTTTTTTGCAACAAATGCGTTCAGCACAAACTATAATCAAGGAGAATTATCTCCAAGAGTTGATTCAGATTTAGCTTATAGTCCAGTTGGGAATGTTTTCCCAAGACTTTATGCTTAATTATTTACCTAATGCGTTAGCTTTTTGAGTTGTTTTATCGATTACATCGTAGAACAACTTATCAGAGTGCTGTTCTTTCATTTCACAAATTCCGACATAAGTACATCCACCTTTTGTTGCGACATTATCAATAAGAGTTTGAACAGTTGTTTCACCACGGCTAAACACCATTTGAGCAGAGCCTAACGCGGTTTGCGCAGCTAAAATCAGAGATTTTTCATAATCCAAACCAAGTTTTTCACCTGCACGCGCCATATCTTCTATGACCTGATAGAAAAATGCCGGACCTGAACCTGAAATAGCTGTAACAATATCAATTTGAGATTCTTCAACAGTAATACATCTGCCTAAAACGGATAACAATTCTTCAATAAGCTCCAAATCAGAATCTGATGCATTTTTACCTTTGCAAACCCCAAACATTCCTAAATTCACAAGTGCAGGAGTATTAGGCATAACACGGATTACACGATTTTGCGGAATAACATTCCCGATTTTTTCGGTACTCACACCTGCGGCAATAGATACCAAAAGTTTTTCAGGTGTTAATTGTTCTTTGATTTCTTCCAAAACCTCTACAACAGAATTCGGTTTTGTTGCAATAAACACAATATCTGAATTTTTCACAAGTTCTTTATTATCAGTCAAAACTTCAATACCAAGTCTTTGAGCAGCAGATTTTGCAAATTCTTCACATACTTCAGAACCTCTTACAATATAATTTTCGTCTTTGTCAGAACCTAAAATACCTTTAATTATAGCGCTTGCCATCTTGCCGCAGCCAATAAATCCTATGTTTTTCTTCATAATATTTAACCATTCCCTTCGTATTTTGTTGACTAATAAGTTTGTTTACTATAACATTTGAATTATACGACAAATAAATAGTAAAAGGAAATAAAAAAATGAGACGTACACTAGAAGGAACTAAAAGAAAAAGACAAAACGTAAGCGGTTTCAGAGCAAGAATGTCAACTCCGGGCGGACGCGAAGTTATCAACAGACGCAGAGCTCGTGGTCGTCATAAAGTTGCTATCACTGCTAAAAAACGTGCTTAATATTAAAAAAGTCCACGCACAATTTGTCATTTTGGTCTTTGAACCAGTTCAGAATGACAAACAGCAGGAGGCAAAATGCTGCCAAAGCAATATCGCTTAAAAAAAAGATCAGCTTTTAAAGCTACATATAAAGTTAAAAACTCCACCCATTCGGGCGGAGTAACTTTGTTTGCAGGGATTCTAAAAAAAGAAGATTATCCAACAAAAGTTGGATTTGTTGTTAGTAAAAAAGTCCACAAACGCGCAGTAAAACGTAATCGCTTGAAACGACTTATGCGCGAAAGCTACAGACAGCTTTTAAAAGAAAACTATCTGGGAAATTCACAACAGTTTATGTCTTTAGTTTTTGTAGGCTCTGATAAAGCCCTTGGCAAAAGCTTTTCTGAAATCAAATCAAGTATCCAAAAAACTCTGGAGAAATTATGATTGAAGGCGTTTATGTCGACAATATAATGATGCATTCTGAAACCCGTGTTTATCCGACAGAACCTCAGATTACAGCAGGACTAATTGTTGGCTCTCAAGCAATTTATCGTTACGGACTCAGAGAATCCTCATATCCGACACTTTCTCTTGTTGATGAGCTTTGTGACAATCAAGGAAACATAATCCCGCCCGGACATTACGAGCTTGCACTGTCTGATGAAAGAGATTTCCTTATCCTAATTCAATCTAAAAAAGCGCTTGCAATAATTCCTGTTTTTAAAGTTGAAGTTGATATGTCACAATACGAACAGGTTCGTGATAATAAATCCCTGCGCAAAAAGAAAAAAGAAGAAAAAGAAATTGCAAAAACCAATAAAAAACGAGCCAAACAAGGTATGCCGCCAGTTAATGATGAAGCAGACATTTATCAGGAAGCTTCAATTGAATACATTCCCGCAGGTTCTTACTACTTAATCAGATACGAACGAGGCGATGTAAAAGCCTGGGGCGCAATTAAAAGTTACAAATAACTATTTTTTGACCTGTTCAATCTTGATAGTATATCCTAAAAGCTTACAAATTTTCTGAAATTCCTCAAGTTTCAAAGTATTCCTACGAATTTTACAAGAAAAAGTACTTTGAGGAATATCATCTCCCATAGATTCTTTTAATCTTTCCAGAATAGCTTGTGCTCACAAAACCAAAACTGAAACAGATTATTTTAAACGAATTGTAAAATTAAAATAATTTTAATATTCATCAACACTACATTTTGGAATACATGCATTTTCACAGAAAATAGCCTTAATTTCTTCATCTTGTTTTGCATGATACTTAAGTCCCGGAGTTACAAGTCCCGTTACAAGCCCGATGAAAGTTCCAACAGGTACACCAATAGCTGCTGCTCCGACTGCAATTTTTTGAGGATGCGGAATAAACGCCAATCCGGCACCAGCCCCTGCTCCAACAATACCTAAACCAACAGTTGAAGCCGCAAGTTTTCCCGCTGTCATCCAACCATTTTCCACTAGCGAAAAATCCTTGCTAAAAGGTTTAAGTTTCACATCAACTTCTGTATTATCAGGTAAAATAAGTTTATTGATATTCAAATAAACACGCGCATTTTTATTAAACATTCTCTGTTTATAAACTCCGCGAACATTACCTACAAACTTTGACCCCATGGGAATAATTACACTACCGCATGATGTCATAATATCCTTTGGAACATAAAAATAAACACATTCTCCATCTTTGACGCATTCAGACATAAACTTACATTCAAAAGCAATTTTAATAACATTACCTTTACAAATAATATAGAAATTTTCAGTTTCATAAACACTATTTGCAAGAGCTTTTGAATCCGGATTTGCAATAGTTTCACTAGATAAAATATGCTCCTGAGCATCACAATCATCACAATCCGCAAATGCAGCAGAAGGAATAAAACTAAACAAATTAAACATTAAAAATATAGTCAATAACTTCTTCATACGCTCACTATAAATTAAAAACCCTAAATTTTTATTGCCTATATATCCTAATTCTATTATTTATAAAATTCCCAGATTTTTATGATAAAATTCCGATATGGAGGAAATAAATATGGATCAAGCAACAGTAAAACCAAAACGCGAAATGTTAAATTACATCAATGTATTCAGAGGGCTTGCGATTTTATTAATAGTTGCCGGACATACTATGCAATTTGGTACAAAAGGAACTTGGATTAATGACACTGCATTTGAAATTTTAACAGGTGGCACTGCTCTTTTCATATTCATTTCAGGATTTTTATTTCAACATTTGTCTGATAAATTTGAATATAAAACTTATCTCAAAAAGAAATGGATAAATGTAATTCTCCCATATATAATAACCGCAATTCCTGGGATAATTCTTTGTTTTACCATGCCGGAAGCTTACGGGAACCCGTTTGTTGGATTAAATCCTTTTGCTCAAATTGGAATATTTTTGACAACCGGACGGGTTCATAACGTTCCAACCTGGTATATCCCAATGATTTGTATATTCTTCTTACTTGCAGATTTATTTATCATTCTGGAACGCAAAAAAATATTATACAAATTTTTACCAGTCCTGTTTTTAATAACCTTCTTTGTTCCACGTATAGATATTGAACCATCTTACCTTACCGGAATGAGTTACGGAGCAAAGTATTTTGCCTACATAAAATATATTTTAAACGGATTTATTCATTTTGCATCAATGTACATTTTAGGAATGTACTTTTCTTCCTTTAAAGAAAAAATTAATTACTGTTACAAATACCGTTGGGGGCTAATCCTTGGTATGCTTATAACCGCAGGAGCCGATATTTATTTAAACCATACATTCCACATTATGAATAATACAATTTCAAAAATCTTTTTAACCCTAATTGTACTTGGATATTTACAACACTATGATAATGAAATAAAAAACTGCCAATGGTTTAATAAATCAGCAGATTTTGTAGCAAAATACAGTTTTTCAATTTTCTTTATACACTGGTATATTTTATTTGCTTTTAATCAAATATTCAAAGTTTCAAAAGTTATTTCCGTAAATTCTTTAAAAGAATTATTCTCAGCAATAGGAATAGTTTCAATTCGATATATCACAGTCACTCTAGTAAGTTTAGGAATCTTATATATACTTAAACAATTATTATCCAAACTCCAAGTAAAAAATACGCGTTCAATTATTGGAGTATAAAAATAATAAAGGGACTTATATATTAAACTCCACTAAATAGGTTCAACTCCAATACCGCATTAGTAAATAGATTCTGGAGTGGAGTTCGGAGTGGCAATGTTAGATTCTTTCGCCGGTTTGCATATCAAACTTATACAAATCGGATGATTTAATACTTAATTCAAGTGTTTTACCAATCTGAACATCCGCTTCCAGTTTAGCTGAACACTTTCTGTCCCCGATATTAAAATATGCGATTTTTTCACTACCTAGCATCTCTGATATATCAACATTTACGGTTAATTTTATATCTCCGTCAGGTTTGGTCATTTTTTCAGGACGGATTCCGTACAAAATGTTTTCATCTAGTCCTAAATCTTTACCTTCAATAAAATTCATCTGCGGAGAACCCACAAAACCAGCTACAAAGGTGTTTTTAGGATTGTTATAAATCTCTTCAGGGCTGTCAACCTGCTGAATTATTCCGTTATTTAAAACAACGATTCTGTCACCCATTGTTAAAGCTTCTGTCTGGTCGTGGGTCACGTAAATAAATGTTGTTTGTAATTTTTCGTGCAGTTTTTTTATCTCAGAACGCATTTGAACACGTAATTTCGCATCTAAATTTGACAGCGGTTCATCCATCAAGAAAACTTTAGGGTTTCTTACAATTGCACGTCCTAAAGCTACACGCTGACGCTGTCCGCCTGATAATTGTTTCGGCTTGCGGTCTAAATATTCTTCTAAATTCAGGATTTCTGCCGCTTCTTGTACTTTTTTATCAATTTCAGATTTCGGAACTTTGCGCATTTTTAAACCGAATGCAATATTTTCTCTTACTGTCATATGCGGATAAAGTGCGTAACTCTGGAAAACAAATGCAATATCTCTGTCTTTTGGCGCAACGTTATTTACTTTATTGTCGCAAATAAAAATTTCGCCGTCAGATATGTCTTCAAGCCCTGCAATCATTCTCAAAAGTGTTGATTTTCCGCAGCCGGAAGCCCCGACAAGAACAATAAATTCTTTATCTTTTATTTCCAGACTAACATTGTTTATTACGGTTTTGTTGTTATCATAAGTTTTTGTGACGTTTTTTAAAATTACGCTGCTCATCTTATTCCTTTTCTATAGGAAGGATTATGTCGTATCTTGTACCCTTCATAATTTCAGAGAAGATATCAATCATACCGTCGGCTCTTCTTACTAAAATACTTGCAGTCCCAAGTTTTAGTGCTCTTAAAAAGTTCTTTTTCCCTTTTTCAAGCTGTGCATAAGGCTCACATAAATATTTCATATCTTCTTCTGCAATGCCTGCTCCTGTGTCCCTTATTGTTATTCTCAAATATGATGTTTGTCTTAGTGCCGGTATACTTAAGTTGTAGCGTGCACAAGTTTTTTCGTCAGGATATGCTAATTTTACTGAAATATAACCTGTTTCTGTCATTGAAATAGCAACTTCAAGAATATTTTTTAAAATTGTTTTTACAGCATTTAAGTCAGCATAAACTGTACGTTTTTCAATGCTTTCATAATTAAAATCAAACACAAGTTTTTTGTCTTGCATCTCGTTTTCGAAATCTTTAATTATCGCTTTGAAAACTTCTATAATATCAAAATTGTGATAATCGGATTCGTAAATAGAAGATTCCGCCTTTGAAAATTCTAAAAATTTATCTAAAAAGTGATATAATTCTTCTGAATTATTATTTATTATTTTGACGTATTTTGCTTGCTTCTCGGATAATTCTCCGCCAAGCCCGTCCAATAAGCCTTTTGAAAACCCGCTGATTGATGTGACAGGTGATTTTAATTCGTTTTCAAGTTTTGCGAGCATGGCATTTTTTTCGCCGTTAAATTTTATAACTTTTTCTTCGTTGAAAATTTCGTCTGTTAATTTTGTTAAATCTCTTATGCTAAGAAAATAACCTTTCCATCCTTTTGAAGCGTTAAGCTCAACATAAAAATCTCTGCCCGGGATGGATGCTGTTGCAAGTATTGGTCTGGATTTTGTTACGGATTCTGATATACAGTTGAGTCCGTCTTTTATTATTTCAAGGATATTGGCAGGGGTAAAGTCGTCTGAACCTAATGCAAAAAGCACTTGTGCTTTTTTATTAAAGTGTTTGATTTCACCTTTAAACCCTACAAATATAACCGCATCCGGTAATTCATCAATCGTTTTATATGCTGTAAGAGCCCACCACAAATTTTTTGAAAATTTATCCAAGTTCATAATTTGCATTACATCCTTTTATAGTATATAATACATCATAACATGAAAAATTTTTGTGAATTTGCATGTAAATTTTTGTAATCTTTTTTTATAAAAAGTAGCAAAAAATATTATTTAGGTGTTTTCTATACAAAAACCAACATGAAGATAATAGAGAAATGAATAATTTCTGAAAGTAAGGTGATACTATGAGAGAAATCGACAACAAAAATATTAATAGTTTAAACTTTAAGGGTATCCAAAAAGCATCAAACGATAGTCAGATACCGGAGACTCCGGCAATTCCTGTTGAAGAAAAAGAGATAAAAGATTTGTCAAATATGCCTGCTGCATCTTTAGGTAAATCTCAGGTTGCATCTGATTCTTTAGAAAGCGATATGAAGTTTTTGGAAAAAAATCCCGGTCTTGTCGAAGGTCTAAACAAGGCAATAGATAACTATGCAGAAACTCATAGTGAAGAAGAAACTCTTCAGATGATTGAAAAAATGCATCAAGAATTCGTTAAAAAATAATTATAGATTCCGTCTTGCAGATCGGAATGAACAATAAAAATAAGTTGTATGATTGTGACTTTTTTTGCAAAAAAAAAGTCACAACTTTTTGCGACTTGAACAATAATCTTGGGAGGAGATTTTGGGATAGTTTGTACATGCATGATATGATAATCATGTCAAATTGGTTACATTAATATTGTAAATTTTAACAAAAATTTACAAAAACAGTTTTTTGTATTATAATGGCATTATGGAAAAAGATTTAAATATTTTAATAATTAATGGTCCAAATCTCAATATGCTGGGTGTTAGAGAGCCTGAACAGTATGGTTCTAAGTCGTATAAAGATTTAGAAATGGAGCTTTATGAGTATTCTTTTGAACTCGGGATAAATGTTGAGATTTTCCAGAGCAATTTTGAGGGTGAAATTATCGAAAAGATTCAATATGCGCTTGGAAATTTTGACGGAATAGTTTTAAATGCAGGGGCTTACACTCATACAAGTGTTGCAATTCGTGATGCATTAACATCAGTTAAAATTCCGACTGTTGAGGTGCATATTTCCAATATTTATAAACGTGAAGAATTCCGTCATAATTCAATGTTTGCAGATGTTTGTGTCGGTCAGATTACAGGTTTTAAGACAGATAGTTATAAGTTAGGCATGCAAGGACTTGTAAATTTCCTTACCAGTGCAAACGACTAGGGGGTAAATGTTGTTACCGGTTATTTCCAAGTCATCTCAATAATTCAGCTCTGCAAGGTGCTCGACCGCACGGGGCATTATGCCACCAATTGTTAAACACAACACCAACATTTGAGCTTCGCAGGGGTTTCGTCTGCACGGAAGTTAGACGAGCAGGTGCGAACATTTATATAATTCCCGTTGTGCTTTATCACTCATTTATGCTTATTTTTGATGAAACTTCGGCAATAATTCTTGCAATATCTGCTCCGCCGATTGATACTTCTAAAATTAATGGGGCATAAATCAGCATGGTTTCCTGATAATTCATAGTATCAGTGTCGATAATATTAAATTCTATAAAATCATCTCCTGCATATATAAGCTTACCGTACTCAGCACCTGTTGCCCAGCGGATAAATAAATATTGATTTTCGTACTCTTTTAATTTCTCTACTAGCTTCATATCCTAACCTAAAAATGTTTATACTTATATTATTAGTGATTATTTTTGTTATGTCAAATTATCATACAGTAAATGTTTTAACAGAGCCGTCCTGATGGTATAAGCCACCGCCGCATATGGTTTCTACAACTTTTAAGACAACTTCACGTGGCGCATCTGTTTGATTGATTGTAAATTCTTGACCGGTATGTTTGATTTTGAATACACATTTTTGATTTTGATCAGCAGGAATATATAATGATGCAATTTCGTTTTCTAAAAGTTTAACCATCTCTTCTTCACGGTCTTTAGCGTCTTTTATAATATCGTTGTAGTTTCCGCGAAGTGCCATAATACGGTTTGAAAAAATATGTCTGCCATCATCTCTAAATAAAGCCTGAGGCTGAAAGTTGCAACGGGTAGTGAAACTCATTTTATGCCATAGAATATTAACAACAGCAACTGATTTTAAAGAATCTGCATCTACGTAAATATTTTGAGTTGTAACTCCGCGTGATGAAAATGATTGTTTTAAATTATTTGAAACAAGTTCAAGACATTCAATCATTCTCGTAAAAATATCATTGGTATTAACGGTTGAATGTTGGTAATCCAAAAACTGTTTATACATATGAGAAGATACAAGTTCTACTCTTTCTTGTATAACGATATCTTTTTTTGTAGCTGTTTCCGAGTTGTCAAAACTTTCAAAATTATTTAGCAATTTAGTTTCCTTTTTTATACCATATTTTTAGAATAAACATGTTTTCTTGTAAAGATTATATATCTTTTCGTAACAAAAAGGAATACTTATATAGGATTATAAATATATATTCATATTTAAATATTTAGCCCATTTGAACTGCAGTATGCTGTTAAAATACTTTTTTTGTTGTTTATTTTCTCTCTTAAATATGAATTTTTGGTTATTTTTATAACAATTTCCATGGCTTTATCGTACATTTTGGCAGAACCTTTAAGGTATTCAAGCTGGTTTTGCGATTGTACATTGCCTAAATCCAGATAATAATTTCCGTATAAGAAATAGATTTTTGAAGTCAGGTCATTCATATTATATTTTTTTGTAAGAATTGCAGCTGATTCAAGGTTAATCTTAGCACTTTCATAGTCGGAAAGTTCCATATATGCTTTTGCAAGAAGAATTTTTAATAATACAATAAAGAAAGTATTATTGATTCTTGGGTTTTGTGCGATATCAAGTGCTTGGGATGCAATTTCAATACAGTTTTTCGGGTTTTCGGTTACCATTGTTGCTTCGGCTATAAAATACCAGGTTAAAAGAGCGCCCATAGCCATTTTTTTATTTGCAAAATATGTAACTTGTTCATTATAAATATGGACAGCGTGTTTTGCCTGTCTATTTTCATAGAAAAGTTTCCCTAAAAAAGTTTTGAATATATTTTTCAGAAATTCATTTCCGGAATCCCCGGCAGTCAGTGTGGAATCAAACAAAATTTCTTGCATGTTATCAAGTTCTTTTGTCATATATTTATTTATTATTGTGATTAGGTTGAAATAGTTGACGATATCACATGTTTCAGAATCAAGACTGTTTACATCAATGTATTCTGCTCCAAATCTGTTTGAAATATCTGACAATACTTCCTGGCTTGTTTGGAAGTTACCTTTCATTGTATTTGCGTAAGCTAAAACCAGTTTGGTTTTACATATTAAAGTTTCATCATTGATTTTGTGTTTTTCAATGATTTCAAATAATAACGAAAGAACTTCAAATGCACGATCGTTACCTTGAAGTACTAACGCTGCTGCTAGCAAAAGGTAAACTCTTAATAAGGTATCGTATAAAAATCCAAGCGGAATTGTTTTATTTAGTCGCGGCTTAGATATATTTGAAGTCAATACAGGCAGAATGTCGTTATCAATAAGATTAATTACTTCACCGCAGTTTCCGATGCTGATAAGTGATTGAAGTTTTGAAGCTTTAATCATTGCTTCTTCTATATCCTGGCTTTCTGTAAGTTTTTTTAGTACATTATCTACGCATTCTACATCGCCAAAATAGTTACCGATTTTTTTACAGCACAGTGATAAGTAACCTAAAAGTTCAATTTCTCTGGCTTCATCGTTGTTTGATTTAGCATTTGAAATTGCATCAGGAAGAAATTCTATTGCTTCTTCAGGATTATATTCTGTTAAAAGTTTTCCGAGTCTTTCACTTATGTTATATCGAATATTTAATGTTTCGTTTTCGTTGAATTCATTTAAAAGAGCAAGACATTGTTTTTGTGCAATTACATAAAGGTTAATATCTCCAATGTATGATGCAAGTCTTGTGGTTTTTGTCCAAATATCAAATGCCATACGGTTTTCTTTTAAATTGTGTGCAATCATTGCCATAGTTGCGTTAGTATTAAGATTAAATACACTGATTGCTTTACCGATTTTCATATTAATATCTTCGAATTCGGAGTTGTGTTGAATATTTGTTAAAATAGTTTCCCACAAAAGCAGATTATTAAATTCATAGAAAACATCATTATATGGTCTTACAAAATTTGATTTTACCAAAAATGACATTATGTCTTTAAATTCGGGTGTTTTTAAGCCAAAAATTTCTTTTAACAATGCTAAATTTATTCTATCTCCTAAAATAGCTGCACCGCATAACAATTTATGTGCTTCTTTATTTGATTTTTTTAATGTTTCCAGCCGTTCTTTTATGAGTTCCGAAAAAGTATTTGGCATTAAAAATGCTTTATCTGAAATTTGACAATCGAAACAATAGCTTACTGCTTGTTCAACGAAAGCCGGATTACCTTTTGATTTTTTAAATATAATTTCTTTTTCACGTTCTGAAACATATGCTCCGGCATCTTGTGTAAGTTTAATGTTTTTAACAAGCTCATCTTCCGATGCAGGAGCTAAATGAATATCTGTGTATGCTTTTAATTCTTTTTTCTCAATTCCAAAAATACTGCTGACAGGTTTATGGTCATTATAAATTGCAATAAGTTTTAAATTTTTCCAGTTATTTCCACGTCGAATAAAATTTGTAAGAAATTCTATCGAAAAACCATCAATAAAGTCAAAATTATCGACAACAAAAATAAACCTTCCTGTGTGACAGAATGCGTCAAAAATTCTGCTTAAGATATTGTAAGTTTTTTTCTTATTTATAATAAGATCTTCGTAGTATCCGTCTTTGGAATTGTATAAAAAGTTTAGAAAATCGTTGATTTCTTCGGGGGCAAGAAATTTGAATTCACTGCTAAAGAATTGTAGAGCATCTTTTTTTAATTCTTCATTATTTGTATAATAATTTGGAAGCTTAAAAAGATTAAGAAGCATATCCTGGATTACGCCTCCGGGGGTTAATTGAGTTAGCGGTGTACATTTACCGATGCACCATTCGTAACGTTCTTTGCCAAGTGTTATTATTATATCTTTTAATAAAGAAGTTTTCCCTAATCCTTTTTCACCTGTAATAGAAAAGATTTTTTGATCTTTTGATTTCAATCCTTCTATTAAAATTTCAACAGCTTTATTTTTTAAACAAAGTTGAGGAGTAAATTCTGTAATAACTTCAGATTCGGCATTTGGGTGACTATTTTTATTATTTCCGAATGGCGAACCACATTTTCTGCATTTTAGAGCGCTTGGAAAATTCACGCTTTTGCAGCGAGAGCAAATTTTTAACAATTCTTGTCCGCATTTTTTGCACACAAGTGTACCAACAGGGTTTACTGTATTGCATTCACTGCAAAGAAGTCCTGTACGGGTTTTACAATACGGGCATTTAAGAGCCGTACTTGAAATATTTTTTTTACATATTGGACATTTCATAGTTTAGAGTTTATTCAATGACGTCTCTGACTTTTTCCATCAATTTGTATAATCTTTTTGAGATTTCAGATTGAGAGATACCAATTTCTTCTGAAATTTCTTTCTGCGTCATGCCTTTATCATAACGCAAAGTATAAATATGTAAATAGTTTTTATCCGGATCTTCTTCGTCGATTTTTTTAATTGTATCTGCAACAAATGTTAAAATCTCTTTTTGAATAACAATTTCTTCAGGATTTTCAGGAATTTTTATATCTGAATAGTTTATGACAACATCAGAATAATCAACAGCTGGTGAATCATCTAAGGCAACTTCATTTGTTGACATGTAACCGCTGCGGGTTCTTCTTAATCTTCCGGAGTCTTTCAAAACATTGATTATAGAAGTAGTTACAACACGTCTTAAATATGTTTCCAAAGTAGATTCGGTGTCAATTGCACCAAGAATTGCAACTGAACGCTTACAGGTTTCATTAAAAAAATCATCGTACAAATCTTCGTTATTCGGGTATTTGCGATCGTTTTTTATTATTTTGCTTATTAAATCAATTTTATCTTGTGCCAGTTCCACAGCTCAATTTCCTCTACTTCAACAGCATTATATCATATTTAAAAGTAAATTTTAAGTATTGCTGTTGTGCTTTCGTCATTTCCCACGCTATGAGGGGCTTTGAGTGCTTTTAGTGTTTGGTTAACAGTTTGTAACACAATTTTATCAATTTCTTGAGAGCCGCTTGATACGATTATTTGTGATGTTTTAAATGTTCCGTCTTTATCAAATGTAACGCTTACTCTAACTTGACTTGAATATAGATAATCTTTTGCAAGAAGCAAATCGCTGGTTAGGGTTAATTTTAAGCTTTTACCTACAGATTGGAAGTACTGTTTAAATTGTGGATTATATGAAACATAATCAGGAACTTCCCAAGTTAATTTTTTTATATCAATAAATGATTTTGCCGGTCCTGTTTTTGCAGCTGGTGCGGTTGTTTGGGTTGGCGCCGGAGAAACTGTTTGTTGTTTCTGTACAGGCGTTGGTGTTGGCGTTGGTGTTGAAGCTAAAGAGTTTGTATTATTTTCCATATTAATAACATTATCAGGATTTACATTTAATGTGTTAGCTTCAGAAACACCATTATCATGGCTTGTTGGAAGAGCTTCGTCTGTTATAGGTTGCGGAGTTTCTTCTGTCGGAGTTTTGAACATTTTGGATACACCAAATCCTATTGCTCCTACTAATGCTAATGTGATTAGTGTTCCGGCAATACCAAGTCCAATACTAAGTCCAGATTTACCTTGTATTTTTGCTCCCATTCTGCCCGGATTTTGTAATAATGCACCACCGGGAACTTGTGAATTTGAATCATATAATTCTTCAAGATTTTCAGAACCTTCATATTGAATATTTTCTTCATTATTAATATCAATTAGGATTTCGCCCGGTGTGAATGTTTTGTCACTTATTACTGTTGAATTTTCCATTACAGCGAATTCTTTTTGAGCAGGTTCCGGCTCGATAATAAATTCTTCAACTGGGGTTGGAGCTTCAATTTCAGCATCTTGAAGATTTTCATAATCCGTGTCAGCCATCCAGTCTTGAGATTCTTGTACCGGTTCTTCAGTTTGGTTCGGTATATCTGTTTCAAGATTAAAGTCGACTTCAGGTTGAATATCTGATTCTAAATCAAATTCATTTGTCTCAATATTAGAAATTTTTTCTTCCGGATTTTCAATATTTTGAGATTCGTCAATATCTGTAATGTTATTGTCAAAAATATCTTCATTTTGTTCATCTTCAGAGTTTACCAATTCTTCATTGTCAAATAATGTATTATTTGATGGTTCGTTCTCTTGTTGGATTAGTTCATTTTCATCAAAAGTATTTAATAACTCTTCTTTATCAAATTCTTCGAAACTATTGTTTTCGTTGTTATCTTCAAATAAATCATCTTGAAGATTTAGTGAGTCATTTTCTGAATCTAGTAGTTCATCATTGATTTCAGATAAAGTTTCTAAAGTATTTGATTCAAAATTTTGCTCATTATCAAGCGGCATTAGATTTTCTGTATTGAAATCATAATTATCAAGATTATCATCAAAAGAAATTTCATTAATATTCATTTCCATATCAATAAGGTGTTCATCATTTTTCGCTTCGAATTCAAATCCAGTATCAAAATTGTCAAGAGGTGATGTTGATGTACCGTCTTCATTGATAGTGTATGAAGATAAATCAGGTAAATCTATTCCTGCAAAATCTTCGTCTTTTGTGATTTCAGGAAGATTTTCAATTGGTTTTGTTGGTGAATCAATTTCTGATAGATTTTCTAAGTTAACAATTTCATCTGTATTTTCTATAAATTCTTCGGTCATAACAGAATCCATTGAAGTAATATCAACAGTTTCTTGTTCAAATGATTCTTCTTCGTATTTTTCTACAGTGTTAAGTGCAGATAAATCAGTTGGAGTGTCAAATTCACCTGAGAATTCAGCTTCTAAATTCGCTTCCATTTTAACAATTGATAATTCATCTCCAAATGCTGCAAGGTTTTCCGGGATTTCTACTGTATCAGGAGCAATGTCTGTTTTTTCATAATCAATTCGGTCAAGATTTTTTTGTTGTTTTTCAATGTTTTCACCAATAACATTGTCAACTAAGTCTCCGGCAACTGATGCAAGTTTTATAACTTCTTCAGATGCAGTTAAGGCAGAGGCAGCTTCTGCTGCTAATGCTCCTGTTGCAGCAACTGCCCCAGCAGCAGCTGATTTTTCAAGTGCTCCTTGAACTACATTACCAAGAATTTCAGATAAATCTTTATTTATATCTTTTTGAGGTTCTTCTTTTGCTTCTTCTGTATTGATAGATGCTATAGTATTATCAAGAATAGAATCAACAGACATTATTTCATCAGGTGTTTGCTCTTCATCTGTTAATTGCTCTTCTTTATTATCAGCAACCGGTGCTTCGTCTGTGATTTCTTCTTGAATATTTTCTTGCTCAACAGATTCCGGCAGGTCTATTTCAAGAGAATTTATTTCTTCGTTTTCTAATAAATTATCTTCAAGTAAGTCGTAACCTAAATCTGTATTATCATTGTTAATTATACTTTCTTCGTCAATATTTTCTGTTCGTAATTCGTTGTTATCTATAATTTCTTCATTGTCATTATTTACAGCATCAAATTCAGACTCAACATCAACTATCGTTTCAGGCTCAGTTTCAGTTTCAACTTCTATTTCAGATTCTTCTTGTTCTGCATTTTCTAATAAAGTTTCGTCTTCTTCTTCGTCGTTGTCGTTTGTTTCATGATCCTCAAAGAATGACTCGCTAAGTGTTAATTCTTCATTTTCTTCGACAGTTTCAGTATCAGTATCTGTAGTATTGTTTTCGTCAGTAATAAAAGTAAATTCTTGTACTGCGATATTAGCTAATTCAGGTGCTGCACTATAAGAAAGTGTTTCGAAATTGTCAAATTCTAAAATGCTTTCTCGCAAACTGTCATTCAGAAGTAATAATTCAAGAAGTTCTTTTTCTTCAGAATATGTAATATTGTGATCAGCTAATGCTACAGAAAGCTCTCTTCCTCTGTACATATCTTCTTCTGAAATATTTCTTGAAGTTTTGCCTGTATGATTTTTAATAAATTTTGCAAGAGAATCTGGGTTTGATAATTTATCTTTAGAAATAAAGTAATAATCATCATTTTCGTTTTTCTTGTTAATTCTGGTTGTTTTAAAATAGCCTAAAAGTTCAGTGTGTTGGAATTTTTTATCAAGTTTTAATACTACATATATATCAGGAGTTATTTCAAGTTCAAAATGGCTTTTTGGAATAAAAATTTCGTCTTCATCAAAAACTACACGAACGTCAATGTGAATATTTGGTAATAAAATATCCGCAATATCATATTTTTCAAGAATTTTAGATATAGAATGGATATTATGGACATTAGAAACATCGATACCTTCAGATGCTAAATATTTTATTAAAAGTTCTGCCCCTAAAGCATTGATATATGCCTTGTTTTTTATCTCCGGTTTTACGAAGTTTCTGGACATAAATTCTGCTTCTGCAGTGTTTTCTTTTTCAATATAAATTAATGTTTCTTGTCTTCTAGCCATTTTAAAATCTCCCCTTCTTACTTATATAGATGACACGAGTTTTAAAAATATTCCAAAATAATGTAAATTTTTGTAACAAAAGATTGCATGCTTAAAGCTAATAAGTCAAAATTAATTCATTAGGAGTTTTATAGTGCATGTGATAGAAAAGTGTAAGGAGGTTTTCTCATGTTGATGGTAAGTCCTGTATCTGTAGCGCAGTCCCGTGTAAATTTTCGCGCAGGGGCAGAAAATAATGTTTTAGAAAGACAAGGTGCTTTTTCAAAGCCTGCTGAAACAGCAGCGACACCGACTACAGAAGAAAAACCTGTGAAAAAATCAGGTCATAAATTAAGAAATACTTTTGTTGGTCTGGTTGTAGCAGCAGCTGCATTAGTAACATTAAAGAAAACTAACGTATTAAAGACTTTAGATGCTGCAGCTTTAGCTGATACTAAATTCTACAGTCCTAAAAAACTTGGTCACTATTTAGCTGTGGCAGGTGATGCAATTGCTAAATACACATATGATCCTATTGCAAAATTATGCGGCAAATGGTTTGGTAAAAAAACAGTATAAATAATTAGAGAAAACCTATCAAAATAATTCACAAATACAGGTACATAAACATTATGTACCTGTATTTCTTGACGTAGTGGGAATTTTATGTTATAATAAGAATGAAATTTGAGCTTTCCCAATCTAAATAGTGTCAACGTTATGTCAGAAAGGTAAATTATGACATACGGTGTACCATACTCTTTTGTCCCTGGAACAAAAGCAAGAGCAGATGAAGTTAATGCAAACTTTATCGAAGTATTAAACAAAATTGAAGAAACTAATACGCGTATTGATGAAGCTAATACGCAAAATAATGCAAACAAAGAAGAAATAGAACAAGTAGAACAAAATTTAAAAACTGAACTTGCTAAAAAGGCAGGGCTTGATCTTGCTAATTTAAACACTGCAGGAAAAGCAGTTTTAAATAATAAGGCAAATGCTGCAGATATTGACGGTAAATGGATTTATAAAACGTTTACGTTGCTTGGTTCTGTTGCAGGTCCTGTTTCAGGAAAATATGTTACTGTAAGTTTAGCCTCTTATTTACCATCCGGAAGTAGTGTTTATGATGTTATTTTACGTGCAGATATTGAGGCAAAAGCTAAAGGATCTTATGGACTTTATGCATTTGGTTCGGATTTAATGAACAATTGGTTTACCTTTGGACGTGTCGAAAATGGTAGAGCATATTATGCAGGAAATACTGTAAGAGTTCCGGTGAATTCTACTAAAAAAGTCTATATTAAATCGAATAACAGTACAGTAGGTTCTAATATGTTATATGTTGCAGCAATTGGTTATAGAAAGGTAAGGTAATATATATGAAAAAATATATTTTTGTTCAAGATGGAAAAATAAATGGCTATGGTGAAGCTATACAACTTACAGAAGGGGTGCAAAATATTGAAGTTAGCGAAGATGTATACAATGAGTTTATTCAAGAACCTTTAAAGTATATATATGCTGACAGAAAAATAGTAGAAAACCCAAATTATGAAAATGAAAAACAAAGAGAATTTATTGAAAAACGGCTTGATGAAATTACACAAGAACTCGAAATATTGGATGCAAAGCGTATTCGCGCAGTTTGTGAAGATGAAGTTAAGTCCGAAAGGTCAGGAGAAACCTGGCTAGATTATTATAATGCGCAAATTTATGATTTACGTGTTGAATATAAAAGCTTAGAAGCACAACTTTAAAACCTTTCTGTTTGGGTGACGGGCTGGCGCGGAAATTTCCGCGCCAGCCTTATTTTTTATTTTTTTGATATAATTTAAATAAATATAGGAGAAAGATTATGGTAGAAATAAGAGAAGAATTTATAAATCAGGCAAAACACATTGCAAGAAATGCAGAAGTTTTACCGGGCGGAATTGAAGAATTAGCTGTGAAGTTACAACATTCGGCGGATACAAATACCCCACTTCGTGTAAAACTTGGTATGGATCCTACTCGTCCTGATTTGCATTTAGGTCATACTGTTGTAATGAGAAAACTGAAAGAATTTCAGGAATTCGGACATCAAGTTGTTTTAATTGTCGGAGGAGCTACAGCTATGGTTGGTGATCCGTCAGGTAAATCCGATACTCGTCCTGCTTTGACAAAAGAACAGGTTGATGAAAATGCTAAGACTTATTTTGAACAAATGTCAAAAGTTATTGATGTTACTAAAGCTGAAGTTACCAATAACGCGGATTGGCTTCATAAATTATCGTTTACAGAACTTTTACAGTTAGCAGGAAAAGTTACTGTTGCACAAATGATGACAAGAGATGATTTTGCAAAACGTTATGCTGACGGTCGTCCGATTGCTATTCACGAATTTTTCTATCCGCTTATGCAGGCGTACGATTCGGTTGCAATTGATGCAGACATTGAACTAGGTGGGACAGATCAAAGATTTAATACATTACTTGGTCGTGATATTCAATCTGCTTACGGTAAAAAATATCCTCAACTTGTTGTATTGTTACCGCTTTTAGAAGGTACAGACGGCGTTGTTAAAATGTCTAAAACTTATCCTGAACATTGTATATCTTTAACTGATACAGCTAAAGATATGTTTGGTAAGTTGATGAGTATTCCTGATAATATGATTACCCGTTACTATAGTCTTTTGACTAATGCAACAAAGGAAGAATTAGAAACTTATGACAGACAAATTGCAGATGGGTCTATAAACCCTCGTAATATTAAAATGCAGTTAGCTTACCAAATTACTGAAGAATATCACGGAAAAGACGGTGCAGATGCTGCTCAAGCTGATTTTATCAATGTTGTATCAAATAAAGGCATACCTGAAGATATTCAAGAAGTTAAAGTTGAACAAGGTAAAGCAATGCTTGATTTACTTACTGAGCTTAACTTTGTATCAAGCCGTGGAGAAGCAAAACGCCTTATTCAAGGTGGTGGAGTAAAAATCAATGGTGAAAAAATTACTGACTTGTCTTATACAATTTCGTTTGAAGATAATGTAGTATTACAAGCAGGAAAACGTAAGTTTGCAAAATTAGTAAGGTAATAAATGTTTAATGTTATAAAACGCGGTATAGTAAAAGTAAGCGAAGATATTAAAGTTATTTATGATAACGATCCGGCGGCAAAGAATATTTTGGAAGTTATTCTTTGTTATCCTGGGTTGCATGCTTTAATTGCATATCGATTTGCTCATAGACTTTATAAATGGAAAATTCCTCTTTTCCCACGTATAATTTCATATTTAACACGAATTGTTACAGGTATTGAAATTCATCCTGGGGCAAGAATAGGCAGAAGATTTTTTATTGACCACGGTGAAGGTGTTGTAATTGGAGAAACCACGATTATTGGTGATGATGTTTTGATTTATCAGCAAGTAACTCTTGGCGGAACAGGTAAAGAATCCGGAAAACGTCATCCGACACTTGGTAATAATGTTATTGTAGGTGCCGGAGCAAAAGTTCTTGGAAATATTACCATCGGTAATAGTGTTAGAATTGGTGCAGGTTCTGTTGTCGTTGAAGATGTCCCGGAATGTTCAACCGTTGTAGGAGTTCCCGGACGTGTTGTTCACAGGGCAGTCATAGATAGTAATGGACATCTTATGCATAATAGAATTCCTGATCCTATCCGATGTGAAATAAATAAATTAAAAGCAGAAATAGAAATGCTGAAAATAAAGGAATAATTATATCAAAAAGGCGCCGCCGAAATTTTCGGCGGCGCCTTTTTTGTTTTGTAAATTTGTGTAACAAATAATATAATTAGTGAAATTTACGTTTCCAAAAAACTTTTATATAAATAAAGAGAGAAAACGATGGTAAATGTAAACAATTATGGTAATCGAGGTGCTCCTTCAGTGCTTTGGGGCAGACAAAATATTGCAGCACGCTATGAAAATCATGCAATGATGCGGCGAAACGGGTCGTTATTTAATTGCTGTCATCATAGTAATTTTGGAAATTTCGGTGTTTTTCCTCAATTTGGCGGTTTTATGCCATTTGGTGGATTTAACTTTGGAAGTTTTTCGACTTTTGGCGGATGGGGTAATAATAATATTACTATAAATACTGGACCGTCTAATTCCATGGCCGCAGGCTATGTCGTAGGACAGACTGCAAATCTTGGGATAAGGTTTGCACCGCAAATAGGAAATTTCTTTAAGGGTTTATTTGGAAAAGCATAAAAACGGTCTTAAAAAGACCGTTTTTTCTTGACAAGAATTTACTAATATGAGATTCTGAAACTACAATGATTAAAGTTTCAATAATAATACCTGTTTATAATGTAGAGAAATATTTGCAAAGATGTCTTGAAAGTATTGTTAATCAAACCTTACAAGATATTGAAATAATTTGTGTAAACGATGGTTCAAAAGATGGTTCTATTGAAATTTTAGAAAAATTTGCCTTGAAAGATTCGCGTATAAAACTAATTACCCAAGAAAATGCGGGAGTTTCTGCGGCAAGAAATACAGGACTTGATATTGCGCAGGGTGAATATGTTATGTTTCTTGACGGGGATGATTATTATATAAAAAATGCCTGTCAGATAGCGTATGATTCTATAACTGCTCAAGGTGCTGATATTGGTGTTTTTGGATTATTTGAAAAATATTGGATATTTTCTAAATTTGGTAGGGTAAATAAAAGTATACGAAAGGCGTTGAAGACCATTACACCAAATTTGTGGTTATTTCAAACATTTTGTTGGAATAAAATTTATAAAAAAGAATTTCTTAGTAAAAATAATTTAAAATTCCCTGCTGGTATTAAAACATCAGAAGATGGTATATTTTCACTTTGTTGTATGTTTAATAACCCTAAATATTGTTTTATTAATAAGGCTTTATATGTGTATAGAAAAAATCGTTTTGGCTCTGCTACTGCCCAAAACGGTATAAAAAATGATTTAATTGCATTAAAAGCTTTTTATGGAATGGAAATTTTTAAAAAGCAATCATTAGAAATACAATTACGTGTTATTGAAAAATTTTGCAGCGGGGTTTGGAGTTATTACAAGAAGTGTCGCAAAAGTGAAGATGTGAGTTTATTTTTGGAGTTTGTTGAATCTAAGTATGAGGAAAAGGACTTAAATCAGTTCAAAAAGTATAGACAATTAAAAGGCGCGGTTTAGAACCGCGCCTTTTAAAATAATGCCGTAAAATTCGGACTTCACACCGGCTGGCGTTACATCATACCACCCATTCCGCCCATACCTGCCATAGCAGACATATCAGGGGTTGAAGATTTTTCTTCCGGAATTTCTACAACTGCTGCTTCTGTTGTTAATAGCATTGATCCAACTGAAGCTGCGTTGATTAGAGCTGATCTTGTAACTTTTGCCGGATCAACGATACCTGATTGGAACATATCAACGTATTTGCTGTTTAAAGCATCGTAGCCGTATGCACCTTCTTTTTCAAGAACACAATCAACAACAACATCGGCTTTAGCGCCAGCATTACGTGCAATTGCTCTTAGAGGTACGTCAAGTGCTGCAGTTAAGATTTTGAAGCCGATTTTTTCATCGTCTGATTCAAAATCACAAGAATCTAATTTTGAATTAAGTTCTTGTTGTACTCTTAATAATGCAACACCGCCGCCAGGTACGATACCTTCTTCGTTTGCTGCACGAGTTGCGTTAAGTGCGTCTTCAATTCTTAATTTACGTTCTTTTAATTCAACTTCTGAAGCTGCACCAACTTCTATTAGTGCAACGCCGCCTGAAAGTTTTGCAACACGTTCATTTAATTTTTCTTTATCGTATTCAGAATCAGAGCTTTCAATTTGTTTTTTGATAAGTCTGACACGTTCTGCTACAGCCTCTTTTGTTTCATCGCCTACAACGATTGTTGTTTCGTCTTTAGTAACTGTAACACGTTTTGCTTTACCCATCATTTGAGTTGTAACGTTTTCTAATTTGATACCAAGTTCTTCGGTGAACATTTCGCCGCCTGTAAGAATTGCGATATCTTCAAGCATAGCTTTTCTTCTGTCGCCAAATCCTGGAGCTTTAACTGCTACTGCTCTTAGAACTTTTCTCATAGTGTTAACAACTAAAGTTGCTAAAGCTTCGCCTTCAACATCTTCTGCGATAAGAAGAAGTGAACGCCCGTCGCGTGCAACTTGTTCAAGTACAGGAACAAGGTCTGCGATTAAGTTGATTTTTTTGTTGCAGCAGAATACGTAAGCATCTTCTAATACTGCTTCCATTCTTTCAGGATCTGTTACGAAGTATGGTGAAATGTAGCCTTTATCAAATTGCATACCTTCAACAACTTTTAAGTTTGTACCGAAAGATTTAGATTCTTCAACTGTGATAACGCCGTCATGTCCAACTTTTTCCATTGCTTCTGCGATAAGTTCGCCGATTTCTTTGTTGTTTCCAGCTGAAATTGCTGCAACTTGAGCGATTTCTTCTTTTGTATTAACAGGACGTGACATAGATTTAATTTTTTCTACAGAAGCTTCTACAGCTTTATCAATACCACGTTTCATTGACATTGGGTTAGCGCCGGCTGTAAGATTTTTCAAGCCTTCGCGAACAATAGCTTGAGCTAAAACTGAAGCTGTTGTTGTACCGTCACCTGCAACATCATTTGTTTTAGATGAAACTTCTTTTAATAATTGAGCGCCTGAATTTTCCAAAGCGTCTTTTAATTCGATTTCTTTTGCGATAGTCACACCATCATTAACGATTTGAGGTGCACCGAATTTTTTTGTTAAAATTACGTTTCTGCCTTTTGGTCCAAGTGTAACCTTAACTGCATCTGCTACCGCATCAATTCCTTTTAGAAGCGATTTTCTTGCTTCTTCGTCAAAAACAATACGTTTTGCCATTTTATTTCTCCTACTCTATAACTGCTAATGCGTCTTTTATTGATAAAATTTTGTATTCAGTACCGTCAATTTTAACGTCTGTTCCTGAATATTTAGCATAAAGGATAGTATCACCAACTTTAACATCCATCGGTTCTCTTTCACCTTTGTCGTTCATTTTGCCAAGTCCAACAGCAACAACTTCGCCTCTTTGAGGTTTTTCTTTTGCACTGTCCGGAATAAAGATTCCGCCTGAAGTTTGTTCAGTTTCTTCTATGACTTTAATTACAATTCTTTCTCCTAATGGTTTAATCATGATAATATTCTCCTTTTTTCATATTACATTATATTTATATAACAAATTTGATAAAATTTTAAAAAAGTTAAGGAAAAATTAATTATTTTTGACATCTTTATAATATAATCAATCTATGAATAAAAAATTGTTTGTAATTTCAGGATGTTCAGGTGTCGGCAAGGGCACTGTATTAAAAGAATTTATGGCAAGAAATTCTGATGATTTTATGCTTTCTGTTTCTTGCACTACAAGAAAACCTCGTGTTGGTGAAGTTGATGGGGTTAATTACTTTTTCTTAACCCATGAAGAATTTGAAAAAGCTGTTCAGGAAGATAAATTTTTGGAACACGCGCAGTTTGCCGGTAATTTTTACGGAACTAAGAAAAAGTTTATTAAACAAAAGTTTGAGGAAGGATTGAATATTATCCTTGAAATTGAAACACAGGGTGCATTGCAGGTTAAATCTAAAATGCCGGAAGCTGTATTGATATTTATCGCACCTCCGGGTCAGGGAGTTGATGAGCTTGAAAAACGCTTACGCGGCCGTAATACAGAAGATGAAGAAACTATTCAGCGCCGTCTGGCAGAGGCAAAAGTTGAGCTTGAACGAGCAAAACAATACGATTATGTTGTTGTAAATGATGATTTAGAACGTGCAATCAATGAGGTTGAAGAAATAACACGCAAGGAGCTTGGGTTAAATGCTTAGCAATAAGACAATTTTGTTAGGTATTACGGGCGGAATTGCTGCGTATAAAATTTGTGAATTAATCCGTAGATTTAAGAAAAACGGAGCTGATGTTAAGGTTGTTTGTACGCCAAATGCGTTGAATTTTGTGACTAAACTGACTTTGCAGAATCTTAGTCAAAATGAGGTTTATGTTGAAGAATTTGAGGTAAAAGAGTGGAAACCTGAGCATATTTCGCTTGCTGATGAGGCTGATATTATGGTGATTGCACCTGCAACAGCTAATACTGTTTCTAAAATTGCATGTGGGATAGCCGATAATTTGTTAACTTCAATTGCCTGTGCATTCAGAAAAAAAATGATTATAGCACCTGCTATGAACTGTAATATGTGGAATAATCCGGGGGTAAATGAAAATATAAGAGTTTTAAAAGCCCGCGGGGTAGAAATTCTGGAACCTGAAAGCGGTTTTTTGGCTTGCGGATATTTAGGAAAAGGTAGACTTTGCGGAGTCGATAAAATTTATGATGCGGTTTGTGAATGGCTAAATTATTCACAAAAGTTGAAAGGTAAAAAAGTTGTTATAACATCAGGCGGTACAATTGAAGATATTGATCCGGTAAGGTATATTTCAAATTATTCATCAGGTAAAATGGGGTTTGCACTTGCAAATTCAGCAAAACAAATGGGTGCTGATGTCGTTTTGATTACTACAAAAGAAATTGAAGCGCCTTACAAAATTATTAATGTAAAATCCGCACTTGATATGCAAAAAGCTTTGGATGAAGAATTTGATAGTTCTGATATTGTAATTATGGCGGCAGCTGTAGCCGATTATAGGGTAAAAGAAGTTAGCCCCCAAAAAATGAAAAAAGGGGTAAATGAAGAATTAACCTTAGAGCTTATAAAAAATCCTGATATTTTAAAAGGTTTATGCGAGAAAAAAACTCACCAATGTATAATAGGATTTTGTGCAGAAAGTGAAAACCTGATTGAAAATGCAAAAGAAAAAATTACAAAAAAAGGTTGTGATTTTTTAATAGCCAATGATATTTCGCGCAATGATATCGGGTTTGGTTCAGAGGATAATGAAGTTGTTATATTAGATAAAAACGGCGGCATGAAAAGGCTTGAAAAAGCATCAAAATCAGTTATTGCACGTCAGGTTTTAGAGTATATTAATGAATAAATATGAAATTACAGAACGAATAGAAAATTTTGCACCTGTTGAAACTGCTGAAAGTTGGGACTGTGTCGGGTTTATGGTTGAAACAGATAAGAAAGATGTTTCAAAAGTTATGCTTTGTCTTACTGTGACAGAAGATATCATTCATCAGGCACGCGAATCAGGCTGTGATATGATAATTGCTCATCATCCGTTGTTTTATGTGCCGGCAGATTGGGCGAATATTGATATTTACAGTGCTCATACCAATCTTGATAAAGCAAACGGCGGTACAACTGATACACTAATTAAATCTTCAGGTTTTGAAGTAGAAATTTCCCCCCCTAAGATTTACCCCCATGAGTTTTTGAGATTTGTGGATTTTGAAAATGGTATTGAAGTTTTGGATTTAGCTCGAAAATTGCAAAAAATCTCACCGAATTTGCGTTATGTAAACAATCACGGACAAAAGGTTTTAAAACGCGCGGCATTTTGTGCAGGAAGCGGGTCTGAGTTTATCGGAGAAGCGCGGGAATTTGGCGCGGATTGTCTTGTAACAGGAGACTTAAAATTCCATACTGCACTTGATAGTGATATTGTTGTTTTTGATATCGGGCATTTTGAATCCGAAATACTTATTTTACCCGTGTTAAAAGATATTATCGGAGATGGTGTTAAGGTTGTTTTTGCAAAAGAAAACTGTCCGTTTATTACTATTTAAATTTTTTGATAATATGTTTAAAATAATCAGTTTCAGTTTTAGCTTTGTTTGCACAGGTTATGCCATTTAGAGTGTGTGAAGTATTAGGGTTGCAGTATTGGTCAGGATTGTTGTATTTTGTTTGTTTATCACCCATTGTACGGAGTTCGCCATCTAAAAACTCAAATGTGAACAGATCATATCCCCAGCGATTTGGCGGGTTGTTAAATCCGTTCAAGTCAACTGATAACCATAATTGATTAATTTCAGTATAATTCTCAAATAAAATTAAAGTACCGTCTTGTAAAGCAATTTGTCCGTCATCAAACCAGTTATATTGAACAGTTGCTTTGCCGTCATAACTTTTATATTGTTTACCTGTAGATGTTCCGGAGTGGCAGGCAGAATTTTTTGTATTTCTATAACAATAAGTTGGAGCTTGAAGATACTTACCGAAAGTTTGATAAAATGTTCCTGTAGGATATGTTGACGGATCAAGTGAAACGTCATCAGCTTCCATACGCTTAAATACCTGCTGGAGGGTTGAATAAGATTTTAAAAATTGTGATTGCAGACGGTGTGCTTTATAATTGTAAATTAATCCCGGAATTGTAATTGCTGCAACTACTCCAATTATACCAAGAGTGATTAAAGTTTCAGCAAGAGTGAATGCTTTGTGTTTTTTCATATTAACCTCCAATAAAATAATATTATGACATTAAAATTCATAAGTCAAGAATATTATAAAAATAAAGACCTAATATACCATTATTAAACTGCTGTTAAATTCCTATAATTAGTTAAACAGGAGATTAATAATGTCATTTAAAAAACTTTTCGGGGCTCAGGTAAAATTATTAAGGAATTTTCGTAAACTTACGCAGGAAGAGTTGTCTGAACAAATTAATATTGATATAAGACAGCTTGCACGAATTGAAGCCGGTACAAGTTTTGTTACATCTGAAACCATAGAAAAACTTTGCACGGCATTAAATGTCACATACAAAGAATTATTTAATTTCGAAGATGTTGAAGAGAGTATGACATGTGAAGACATTAAAAAATTTAAACAAAATTATTCAAAACTTTCAAAACTGATGCAAAAGATTGCACAAAATGATGCAAAAACAGAATATATTTCTCTGGCAGTGAATTCATTAGAAAAGAAAACATCGCTTGAAAAGCTAAAATCAATAATATTTGGGATGACTTTAAAATAAATAATTTGTGATAACATGAATGTTATGAATTTTTCAAAACAAGAAATTATTGAAATATTACGTGATGATAGCAAAAATAAATGGTTATTTTCGCTTGCAGATCGGGTTCGACGAGAAAATGTTGGTGATGAAGTTCATTTGAGGGGTTTGATTGAGTTTTCCAATATTTGTAAAAGCACCTGTAAATATTGCGGTTTACGCTGTGAAAACAAAAATATAGAAAGATATAGAATTCATCCGGAGGATGTAATCCATACCGCAGAAAAAGCTGTGGGTATGGGATATAAAACGATAGTTTTGCAATCAGGCGAGGATAAGTTTTTCTCACAAGACATAATATGCGAAATTATCAAAGAAATTAAAAAACTTGATACGGCACTTACTTTAAGCATTGGTGAAAGAAGTTTTGAAGAATACAAAGCATTTCGAGATTCGGGTGCTGACAGGTATTTGATTCGAATAGAAACAACTGATAGAAATTTATATTCACAAATGCATCCGAATATGGGTTTTGATAATCGTGTAAGATGTTTGAAGGACTTAAAAGCGCTCGGGTTTGAAACCGGAACGGGTTGTCTTGTCGGGCTTCCGGGTCAAACGGTTGAATCTTTGGCAGATGATATTTTATTTTTCAAAGAAATTGGGGCTGATATGGTGGGTATCGGACCATTTATAGCGCACCCTGATACTCCGCTTAAAGATGAACCAAATGGCGATTTTATACTTGCTTTGAAAGTTATGGCGCTTACAAGAATTCTGCTTCCTGATATAAATATCCCCGCAACAACTGCTATGGAAACTTTAAATCCCAATGGCAGAATTATTGCACTGCAAAGCGGAGCTAACGTTGTAATGCCAAACGTTACTGTAACTGAATTTAGGGAAAAATATGAAATTTATCCAGGAAAAGTTGAAATTAGTGACTGTTCACGTGAAATAATAGAAGAAAAAATAAATTCTATTGACAGAGTTATAGCATCAGGTTACGGGTTTAGAAAATAAAATATTAAAAAATAATAAAAAAACTTGCTTGATAGCTGCTATCAAGTTGTAATATTATATTGTTATGATTTTTAAGTATATAAAGGAGAGGTTATGATTTTAGACAAAGTAAATATGCCGAATGATTTGAAGAAATTATCACTTGATGAAATGAATGTTCTGGCAGATGAAATGCGTGAACTTATAATAAAAAAAGTTAACACAACAGGTGGGCATATGGGACCGAATTTAGGAATTTTAGAAGCCACAGTTGCTTTGCATTATGTTTTTAATTCGCCTGTAGATAAATTTGTTTTTGACGTTTCTCACCAGTGCTATCCGCATAAAATTTTAACAGGCAGGAAAGAAGGATTTACAAATCCTGAAAAATACCATGTTTATACAGGTTATACAGCACCGGAAGAAAGCGAACATGATTTATTCAAAATCGGTCACACTTCAACATCTGTAAGTTTAGCGGCAGGTGTTGCAAAAGCCCGTGATTTGAAAGGTGAAAAAGCTAATGTTATAGCGCTTATCGGTGACGGTTCGTTAAGCGGCGGCGAAGCTTTGGAAGGCTTAGATAACGCTGCAGCTTTAGGAAGTAACATTATCATTATTGTTAACGATAATGAAATGTCTATTGCTGAAAATTATGGCGGACTATATGATAATTTAAGACTTTTACGTGAAACAAACGGAAAAGCTGAACTTAATTTCTTTAAAACGTTAGGGTTTGATTACTCCTATGTTGAAGAAGGTAATAATATCGGCGAACTTATAAAAGCATTTGAAGCAGTTAAAGATTCAACAAAACCTGTAGTTGTCCATATTCATACAGAAAAAGGTCACGGGCTTGAAGCTGCGGTTGCAAATAAAGAAAAATTCCATTGGATTTTACCTGGAACTCTTGATGTAAAAGAAGATTCTGCTGCATCTGCTGTTGAATCTTATGATTCGCTTGCAAAAGATTTTATTTTGAATAAAGTTAAAACAGATTGCCGTGCAATTGTTGTAAATGCCGGAACACCTGGTGTTTTTGGATTTGATAAAGAATTTAGAAAAACTGTTGGTAAACAATATACTGATGTTGGTATCGCAGAAGAGCATGCTGTTGCTTATTCTTCTGCACTTGCAAAATGCGGTGCAAAACCTATTTTTGCGGTTATGAGTTCATTTATTCAAAGAACATACGACCAGATGTCACAAGATATGGCACTAAATAATTCACCTATGACTATGCTTGTTTATTGGGGCGGAATTTCAGGAGCTGATGCAACACACCTTTGTTCTTTTGATATGTCTTTAATCGGTAATATTCCGAATATTGTTTATCTTGCACCGGCAAATAAAGAAGAATATTTAGCTATGCTTGAATATTCATACAATCAAAACGATTATCCTGTAGCAATTCGTGTTCCTATGGGCGGACTTGTTTCTACCGGTGTTGCGGATAATACAGATTATTCAATGTTGAATAAGTTCAAAGTTGAGGAAAAAGGTGAAAAAATTGCAATTCTTGGACTTGGAAATTTCTTTAAATTAGCTAAGGAAGTTAAATCCGAACTTAAATCAAGACTTGGAATCGATGCAACTCTGATTAATCCAAGATTTATTACCGGAATTGATGAAGAATTACTTGAAAATCTTAAACAAGATCATAGTGTTGTTGTAACTTTAGAAGACGGTATTCTTGACGGCGGTTTTGGCGAAAAAGTTTCAAGATTTTACGGTAATTCCGATATGAAAGTTTTGAACTTTGGAGCTAAAAAAGAGTTTTCTGACAGAGTTCCGTTAGATGAATTATACAGAAGATATCATTTAACTAAAGAACTTATATCAGATGATGTTGAAAAATGTTTGAAAGAGGCTTGCTGTGTACACAATTAAAGAAGTTTCAGAAATTATGGAAGTCTCTGAACATACTCTGAGGTTCTGGGCAAAAAGCGGATTTTTCCCGTTTATTACGCGGGATAAGAATAACAACCGTCAGTTTTCAGAAGATGATTTGGGCTGGGTAAGAATTGTTAAATGTCTGCGCTCCGTTGGAACAGATAATAAATCAATAAAAAAATATGTTGATTTATGTATTGTTGGAGATTCTACAATAAAAGAGCGATATGATATTATACGCTCTACAAAAGAAAAAGCTCTTCAACAAATGCAGGAACTTAAAACACAATTGGAACTTTTAGATTATAAAGAAAAGTTTTATGAAAATCTTATTGAAAATAATCTCGAAGATATTTGGAATCCAATGAATAATAAAATGCAGAAAGTATAATATAAAGATGTCGCCGGCTTAAAAAGCCGGCGACATCTTTTATAATTTTACTTATTAGCAAAGATTGCTTTAGCACGGTTAACAATTTTATTGTACTCAGGTTTTAAATTTTTTATAATTGCATGATTTTTTTCTGCAAATTTCCCGAAAAGAAAAACATTTATCATATCCACAAATACTATTTTGTTACCCTGTTTTGCATGATTATATCCCAAAGAACAAGCGATAAAAACGTTAGCTGCAGAAAATGCTCTGATTTTCTGGGCATTTCTATACTGTCTTGTGATTGCTGTTCCTGATTTTAAATTTAAAACTTTTCTTATCATAATTTTTATGTCACGTTAATAATCCATTCTTCGCTATATTTAACGCATTCCTTATTCCATATGTGGTATAACTAAATTTAAATAATGAATCCCTTTTAAAGTTAATTTATAGTAACAGCTTGTGATTGTCAATAATAGAGGTATATTTTGAATTTAAAGATTTACAATAACAAATAAAAATACCTTCAACAAATATTGAAGGTATTTTTATAACTCTGGGGCGGAAGGATTCGAACCTCCGGGATGGCTGGACCAAAACCAGCTGCCTTACCACTTGGCGACGCCCCAATATTTATTGGTCACATTTATTATTCTATATGGTAAAAATTTATTGTCAATATTTTATTTGAAAAATATTTTAGTATTATGATTATTGAATAAATTAACAAATAATATTTTTTAATACTTTACCTAGATAATAGGTTACGATAGAGCTTCCGGGTATTGGACTGAAAAATGTTGTACCTGCCATTATCCCCGGAAGATGAGGAGCTACCCCTTTTTTTAAGGTTGTTGCACTTATGATTCCGGCTTTTTCTATGTAACTTTTATTCTGTATTTTGGCAAGGCGTGAACCTTGCTGCCAACCGTTTAAAATATCTATAGGCATATGTTTTACCTTTACTATATCTTTGGTAATTGTTTTAGATTGGTTTATTCCATATTTGAAAAGTGAATTAATTATTTTTGACACAATACTAACCCTTGATTTTCTATCTTAATAATATAAAAGTTATTTTTGTCAATTAATTGCGTTTTACTTTGCTTTTGTAACTTTTCTTTTACACCATTTAAATGATTAACTAAATTGGAATTTTATGATATTTTTTAATTATGAATAATACGCTTAAAATTATATTATTTGCAGCTGCATTTTTTATATTTATTTCACTGTGCATATTTGGGTTGTCAAAGTTAAAAGTTGATGATTTTCATAAAGCTGCAGTAATTTTTGTTGTGGATTCTTCCGCATCTAATTATAAGAATTTACCAGCTCAAAAGATGTTGATAAGACAGTTATGCTCTATGCTTGACCCTGAAGACCATATAAAAATTCTAAGAGTTTCACAAGAGTCATATTTAATATATGAGGGTTCTCCTCAGTCAAGTGCTGATGTTAGAAAATCAATGGAAAAATTTACTCAACTTGATTCAAATGAATATGGTACGGCATACGGACTTGCTTTGAAAAAAGCATTTAATCATGCTTTAACCAAAAATAAGGAAGATTTTATTCCTGCTGTTGTTGTAATAGGTGATCTTGAAAATGAAGGAGATATATCTAAACAAATAGATTGGGAAACCTTACCTGAAGAAGTTTCTAATGTTAAAAATCAAGCAGATGATTTTGCTATGATGTTTTTATATGCTTCTCCTGAAAAATTAGATATGGTAAAAGAAAAGCTTGGGCCTGTACTTGGAGAAAATAAACTTATAATTGGTAATGAAACTGCTTCAAATAGAGTTTTAAGACAATTTTTAGCTGCAATTGGAAGGTAAAATTATATGAAGGTTGTTGTAAAATACGGTAATTTATCAAAAGAATTTGATAATCAAGAAACAATAACTATAGGTAATAAAAACTGTGATATCATTATCTCAGAGTTCTCAGATGATGAAATATTAAAACTTGTTTATGCAGAAAAATATAATAATTATGTTTTGATGAATGTATCTCAAAGCAGAGAAATCTTGTGTAATAATAAGGTGTTTTCAAAAATCCTTGTAAATAAGAATTTCATAATATCTTCTAATAAAATTTCAGGAAATATTGAAGTTGAAGTAGAAGTTCCGGTAAAAACATCTGTTGCTGTCGGTGGACGTAATTCAGGTAGTGATATTTCTTTATCACAATACGTACCTGTTCAAGATAATGATATTTTTGGCAATATTGAAAAACAAAGAATTACTATTATTAAAGAAATAGGGTCTAAAATTCTTGAGTATAAAAATAATATAAAATCAACAGGCATAACGTTATTTGTTTTAAATGCTGCAATGGTTATTTTGTCAATTGTTTCGGCTTTTGGAATAACTAATTTTTTACTTGGTTTTAAAATAGATAATACATCATCTGTTTTAAATTTAACTACTAATTTTGGTTTTTTATTCTGTGTTAGTGCTATTTTGTGTGCAGTTTGTACGATTTTGAAGCAGGGTGTATGTTCTTTATTAGAGTTTTCTGTAAATAAAAAATTCGGAGAGACAAATATTGCACAGAAATTTGTTGTCGGAATATCATCATTTTTCTTATTTGTAGTATATGTATTAAATTTATTTTATTACAAAGCAATACCTGGTTTTGTTGCAGCTTCGCTTTTTATTTCACTATTATTTGTTGGAGGCTTAGCTATTGTAACTGTTGGTGGCGGGTATTTTAAATTTCAATCAAAACTTTATCAAAAACAACTGACAAATTGTGAATATAGAGAGGATTTTGAGTCTGTAATGAAAAATTATAGAAAATTGATCTCAGTATATATAAATAAATTAAGTCAGAATAAAATTAATACGATTAAAAGTAATCTTGTAAATAATCAATTAAAAATGGTAATGGAAGTGTTTATAGGACTAGTAACATCTCCTTTTTTAGCTTACGGTGTTTCAAACACATTAGCAAGTTGTTTTCCGGAAGCTGCAAATTGGGTTAGAATTTCCGGTTTAAGATTTTCTCCTATATTTTTAACTCTTTCTACTTTTTTGATTATTTTTGCATTTTTCTCTTTTGTACGAGCATTTGCTATTGGTAAACAAATAAAAGGATCTGAGATAATCAAATTTGACGGATTTCATGATTATTCCACTCACGGAGTTAATGTATTGGGACTGGATTCAATGAGAAACCTTGAACGTGAGAAAAAAGTCGTGATGTTTATTGCATGTTTTATAATAATGATAGAATTTACAATGAATGTCTCATATTTTGTAACTGAAATAGGTGGAGATATTCAAGGAATGTTTTTGAGTTTTGTAACTGCTCTTGTTCCGACTGCTCTTTTGATTGCGGAAACTCATATGCTTAGTGCTACTATGCATAAAATTAACAATTATAATGAATTATTAGCTGCTTTGGATTAGTTATTTATGAATAAAAGTTTATGGTTTATTTGTGCAATTTTATTTGTGTTAGTAACAGTATTTGTTATAGCATCTGATAGTTCAGTACCCGGACGCAGAGTTCGATTTTCAAATCAAGCGTTTGAAATAAACAATACAAATAATGAAATAGTTAATGATTCTAATACAAAAATTAATTTCGGCAGTTCAAATATAAAAAATAAAAATATAAAAACAGATGAAAAAGAAATAAAGTTGAGTTCTGTAGATACACAAAATCAAAATATTGATTATAATAATTCATCAGGTTTTTCTATTCAAGAGAATGAAATTGAACATATTAACGCTGAATATTCTAACCAAGAGACTGAAATACAAAATCATAATAATTTAAATTATAAAAATTTGGATTATAGTGATTTAGATTCACGTATAGAGCAGGCTAAAAAAATTACTTCTGACCCGGTTGATGTTAGTAACAAACCGTTTAGAATTATGCCAAAGAATAAATATACTTATAAAAATATAGATTGGAATACGTGGAAAAGTAACTTTGTTAATGCAATTTTGGATGAAAGCGTACGCATTAAAGAACTTGATAATTATCCTAACGGTTCGTGGTTTTATTATCAGTTTAATGTAGATACAGAAGGACGAATTTCTGACATTATTGTAAAATCAATGCACCTCAGCTTTGATGATAAACAGAAGATAATCGAACTCATTAAAAGTTTTGAATATTCTGAGTTAACAATATTTCCTCATAATACAAAGCGTAAAATAGCCAAGGTGTCTGCAGTGTTAATGCTTTCTAACGAAACCGAGTATTCGCGTCCGAATAATTTTAATGATTTTGAGCAGGTAAAAATAAAATTAGATTAATTTTCTTTTTAATAATTTGCTCAAAACATCCATGAACCATTTGTCTGCACGAAGTTCTGCCAAGTTTGCGTAATTCTTTTTAACGGGTTCAAAGTCTCTTCTGAAAAGATTTAAAGTAATGCCTTTTAGGCTGTTTCCAATTTCGTCAAAAAACACCAAAACATCAGCTTTGGGTACGGTTAAGTTAATAACTTGTGTTGCTAACTTTGGTTCATCTTTTGTTCCGATATTTCTCATTTGTCTGATAAGAGTCATATTAGGGTCGGTATCTAATCTTTGAGTAATTTTATTCATGTAATCTTTTCCGCGGTAAACACTAATTTTTCTGCGGCCATTAAAGTTCTCGAGCTTTCTTTCAGTACCAACTTCCATATGTTTAAATAAGTAGTTCAAATGATCTTCTGCACTGACAGGTCTAACGTAACTCATTTTATGTCCTTTCAAAATAG